>Ga0172378_10004864_pt1 | contig 12568 bp, 8 predicted proteins | sample GrowelOW332metaG_FD_119755 | JGI IMG/M metagenome (GOLD analysis project Ga0172378, IMG submission 119755) | Groundwater microbial communities from an aquifer near a municipal landfill in Southern Ontario, Canada - Pumphouse #3_1 metaG | ecosystem: Environmental > Aquatic > Deep subsurface >...
AGGAGATAGTTTTAACCGTTGAAAAAATTTCAGTACCAGGCGAAATGAAAAATATAAGTTTTTTTCTTCATAAAGGAGAAATTCTTGGTTTTGGGGGACTTTCAGAATGTGGAATGCACGAGGTTGGTAAGGCTGTTTTTGGTGCATCCTATAAAAGAAAGGGAAAAGTTTTTTTAGCCAATGGAACAGAGATAAATTCAATTACAGATGCAATTCACAATAAAATTGCTTATGCTTCAAAAGACCGTGATAATGAATCTGTAATAACAGCTGATACCATTAAAGCTAATATTTGTCTTCCTTCTTTAGCAGATTTATCCAAAAATATAATTCTTAAAGATACAGAACTTAATCAATTTGCTCAAAAATTTTCTGATATTATGAGTATAAAAATGACTGGAATAAATCAGGAAGTAGCTGATTTATCAGGTGGAAATAAGCAGAAAGTTGTACTTGCTCGTTGGCTTGGCAAAGATTCAGACATTCTTGTTCTTGATAGTCCAACCCGTGGCATTGATGTAAAAGTAAAAGCTGATATTTATGCCTTAATGGATGGACTTAAGAAAAAAGGAAAGTCGATAATTATGATTTCAGAGGAAATTCCAGAACTAATTGGAATGAGCGATCGGGTTCTTATCATGAAGGATGGAAAAATTTCAGGTGAATTCATGAGAAGTCCTAAACTTGGTGAGGAAGATCTCATATCCAAAATGGTTTAGAGAGGAAAACAATGACTGAAAAAAATGAAATAGAAGATAATGGAATTCTAATAAAAAAACAGAAAACGGTGACTAAAATGAGGACTTTGATGCCTTTGTTTGGTTTTATTGCACTAGTTGTGATATTTTCAATACTTACAGGAGGAAGAATTATTGACCCAAGAAATTTGAAACTAATGTTAAGCCAAGTTTATGTGCTTATGATTGCTTCTACCGGTGTTTTTATGATTATGACTGTTGGGGGATTGGATTTTTCACAAGGTTCAATTCTTGGTTTGACTTCAATAGTTTTTTGTATTGTTTCAAGGACTAATATAATTTTGGGAATTATTGCAGCAATTATTGCAGGAGCTTTGATGGGAGCTTTTAATGGTATTTTCCATGTAAAGTTTAAAATTGCTTCTTTTATAGTAACTATTTGTACAATGTATCTTTTTAGAGGACTTTGCAAATATATAACTACAAATGGGCCGGTTCCAGCCAGCCTTGAAGTTTTGTCCTTAAATCAGACTTGGTTTAAAATTCTAATGACATTGATGGTTCTTGCTATAGGGTTTTTCTTTATTCATTTTACACGTTTAGGATATGATTTAAGGGCTATTGGTGCCGGAGAAACTGCAGCAAGATTTTCTGGAAGCCGTCCTAATCTTATAAAGTTTCTTGTATTTACTGCCGCTGGAGCAATAACGGGGTTTGCCTCTTTTATTAATGTTATTAAAGTAGGCTCGATTACTGGAACTGCTGGAAGAATGTTGGAGACACAACTTCTTATAGCCTTAGTATTAGGAGGTATGCCAATTTCTGGTGGATCAAAAGCAAGGTTTTCAAATATTATTATTGGAACCTTAACTTATTCTGTTTTGGAAAAAAGTTTACCTATGATTTTTCCTGTGTCAGCTACACAACAACTTGTTAAGGGAATAATTTTTCTTATTGTTGTTGCGCTGACTATAGATCATGAAACTCTTAAGGTAATCAAATAGGATATTGTATGACAAAAGTTGAAAAAATAAAAAATCAAATAAAAAATGGAAAAACTTGTCTCGGAATTGAGTTGGGGTCTACAAGGATAAAAGCAATTTTAATTGATGAAGAAATGCATTCAATTGCCTCCGGTAGTTATAACTGGGAAAATCGTCTTGAAAAAGGAGTATGGACTTATTCACTTGAAGATGTGTGGAAAGGTCTTTCAAGTTGCTATGCCTCTATAAAAGAAGATATAAAGAAAAACTACTCTATAATTCCTAAATTCTACAGAGCCATTGGAATATCAGGTATGATGCATGGTTATATGGCTTTTGATAAAAACCAAAAATTACTAGTTCCCTTCAGAACTTGGAGGAATACAATGACTAAAGAGGCTAGTGAAAAGTTGACCAATCTTTTTTCTTTCCCAGTTGCTCAAAGGTGGTCAATTGCACATCTATATCAAGCCATGCTAAATAAAGAACCTCATGTAAAAGATATTTGTTATCTAAATACTTTAGCTGGTTATGTACATTGGAAACTAACCGATGATTTTGTCCTTGGAATCGGGGATGCTTCAGGTATGTTCCCAATTGATTCACAAGAGAGAATGTATAATAGAAATTATATTGAAAAATTTGATTTACTTTCAAGAGAGTATAAATGGAAAATAGAAAATCTTCTTCCTCGTCCTCTTAAAGCTGGTGAATTAGCAGGCAGGTTAACCTTTGAGGGTGCAAGACTTATAGATCGAGAAGGAGATCTTGAAGCAGGAATTTCTTTATGTCCAGCTGAAGGTGATGCAGGAACTGGAATGGTTGCAACTAATTCAGTAAAGCCAAAATCTGGAAATGTTTCAGCAGGAACTTCAGTTTTTGCCATGATTGTTCTTGAAAAGAAATTGAAAAAGCTTTATTCGAAACTTGATATGGTAACTACTCCGGAAGGATGGCCGGTGGCAATGGCTCATGCTAATAATTGTACAGGAGAGTATGACCAATGGATGTCTTTATTTAGGGAAGTGATTGAGGTAACTGGAGGTAGTATCTCCAACGAAAAATTATATGATTGTTTGCTTGAAACAGCCTTAAAAGGAGATAATGATTGCGGTGGATTACTTAATTACCCTTATCTTTCAGGTGAGCATCTTACTAATTTTACTGAAGGAAGACCTTTGTTAGTTAGGAAAGCTAATTCAAACCTAAATTTGGCAAACTTTATGCAAGCTCAATTATTCAGTTCTTTATGTGCACTTAGAGTAGGATTGGATATTCTTTTTAATGAAGAAGGAGTAAAACTTGATTTTCTTACTGGGCAAGGTGGGTTTTTTAAAACAAAAGAAGTTGGTTTAAAAATGATGGCATCTGCTACTCATACTCCTTGTCGAATCCTATCTAGCGCAGGCGAGGGAGGTGCATGGGGAATTGCAATATTAGCCTCATTCCTTAACCAGAATACAGATTTAGGAACTTATCTTGATACTAAAGTATTCAAAGCATCTAAGAGTTCCTTAATTGAAGCTAGTAGTGAAAATATTAAGGGTTTTGAAAAGTTTTATACCAGATATAAAGAAGGTTTACCAATTGAAAAGGCTGCGATTGAAAATTTATAATTGGACTTTTAAAGAAGATATATTTAGTTTATCTTCTCAAAATAAATAAATTACATAGAAAATCTATGTTGAATGGTGGTTATTATGAAGAATATTAATGATTTTTGTTTTTGGTTTTTAACAGGTTCTCAACATCTTTACGGAGAAGAAGCTTTATTAAAGGTTAAGGAAGATTCTCGAATAATGGTTGATTATCTAAATGATAAAGGAAATTTACCTTGCAAAATAGTTTTAAAAAGTACTTTAGTAGATGCAAGTAGTATTGAAAAAACTATACTTGAAGCAGAGTTGGATACAAAGTGTGGTGGAGTAATTTGCTGGATGCATACTTTTTCTCCAGCAAAAATGTGGATAAATGGTTTGAACAAACTCACCAAACCAATGCTACAGATAAATACTCAATTTAATAGATCTATTCCTTATAAGACCATGGACATGGATTTTATGAATCTTAACCAAAGTGCTCATGGAGATAGGGAGTTTGGATATATTACAGCAAGAATGAATATTCCAAGAAACGTAATTGTAGGGTATTGGAAAGATTCTTCTTTTCAAAAACGGATGTCCAATTGGATGAGGGCTGCAGCAACTACTGTTGCAGGAAGAAAGCTAACTGTTCTTCGTTTTGGTGATAATATGAGAAATGTTGCTGTAACTTGCGGAGATAAAGTTGAAGCCTATATTAAACTTGGATGGAATGTTCCTTATTTTGGTATTGGTGATTTAGTTGATAAAATGAAGGAAGTTTCTACTAAAGATGTTGATAAATTAATGGAGGAATATTCCAGACTTTATGAATTTAATGGTTCTGGTCCTTCCTTCTTGGAACATGTAAGAGAACAAGCAAAAATGGAAATTGGTATTGAAAGAATACTTATCGAAAATGAAGCTGAAGCTTTTTGTACAAATTTTGAAGATCTTCATGGACTAAAACAACTACCAGGTTTAGCTTGCCAGCATCTTATGCAAAGGGGTTATGGTTTTGCAGGAGAAGGTGATTGGAAAACAGCTGCCATGGTTAGAACTCTAAAAATGATGGGAGAAGGTCTTGAAGGTGGATGTTCCTTTATGGAAGATTATACTTATAATCTGGAAGAAGGAGATGAATGCGAGCTTGGAGCTCACATGCTTGAAGTTTGTCCTTCAATAACCGACGAAAAACCTAAAATTGTAGTAAGCCCCCTAGGAATTGGTGATAAGGAAGATCCTGCAAGACTTGTCTTCACAGGTAAGGCAGGTGATGGTTTTACTCTTTCAATTGTTGATATTGGAGGTCGTTTGCGGGCTGTTTTGAATGAGGTTAAATTAATTACTCCACCAGAAGAATTCTTGAAATTACCCGTTGCAAGAGCTCTTTGGAAACCACTTCCAAACTTTATTACTTCATCTGAATGTTGGATTCTTTCAGGAGCTGGACACCATAACACCCTTAGTACTGCCGTTGAACGTGAATCAATAATATTCTGGTCTGAGATGAACTCAATTGAGCTTCTTACAATTGGAAAGGGAACAACTGTTGAGTCTTTTAGGATGCAAGATAGATGGAATAGAGCAGCTTATCGTTAGAGATTGTTGAAGGGAGAAAGCTTGAAAAATAAACAAAAAATAGGTACCATGTTTTATCAATAAGTGATAAAAAGTGAGAGGAAATATACTTGAAAATAACTGAGATTGCCAAAGAAGCAGGAGTGTCGATTGGTACAGTTGACAGGGTCTTACATAACAGGGGACGTGTGTCTGATAAAACACGGGAAAAAATTGAAAAAATAATTAAAGAAAACAATTATCGTCCCAATCAAATGGCTAGAAATCTTAAGATTGGTAAAAAACTCAGCATCGGTATTTTGATTCCTTCTCTTGATAGTGAGGGTGGTTACTGGAAAGCCATAATGGATGGTATGGAGGCAGCTTTAGAGGAACTGCAAAGCTTTTCTGTTTCTTCTACCGTAATGGAATTTTCCAGAAATCTAAAAAACGATATGATTGAAAAAGGTAGGGCCTTAATTGCAGAAGGTGTTGATGTTATTGCCTTGCCTCCTGTTGTTCAAGAGGAATCCTATCAATTGATTAAATACATGGAGAATTTGCCTTATGCGTTTTTTGATTCTCCCTTAGCTAATACTTTTCCAATAACAGAAAACCTTCAAGACCCTTATAAAGCTGGAACGTGTGGAGCTAGACTTATGGAACTTTTTCAGCCTGTTGATGGACGTTTTATCTGCCTTCAAATGCATGATACTGCTTATAATCTTCAATGTAGGGCTCAGGGCTTTATTGATTATTTCAAAGATAAAGATGTTTCTGTATTGAATGTTAGATGGAATGGAGATTATAAAGAGAAATTCTATTTATTTCTTGACAAACTTTTTTATAAGCATCCAGCTACAAATGGTCTTTTTGTTACCAATGATATTACTGGAATAGTATCAAAACATCTTTCAGAAACTCTCAAAACTGATATGCCAATAATAATAGGTTTTGATTTGGTAAACATAAATCCTGATGAATTAGAAAAGGGAAATATTTCCGCTTTAATTTCTCAACAACCAAGAATGCAAGGTTATAATACTATTAATGAAATTTTCAGAATTCTTATGATGGATCAAAAGAATACTATTCCTACTTCAAAAATACCAATTGAAATAATTCTTAAAGAAAACCTCAATAATTAGATATAAAAGTTCGCAAAAATAAAATGCTATTTTAGATATGCGAACTTTTAAAATGCAAAAAGAGGAGCCTCTCCAAAGAAAGTTACCAAGTTTTAGATACAATTAATACTTAGATTGTTGTATGTTTGTGCATTAAAGTATTGCTTATTGATACTGCATGGTTGATATGATTAGCAAATAATATTTGAAAAAAAAGTGTGAGTTTCAGAGAGAATAAAAGTCAGAAATGATTTAAATACTTTACTTCCTTTATTAGCAAGAAACACAGTATTGTCATTAATGTATTTTAATAAAGAAAGTCAATTTTATTTAAGTTGGTTCAGCTTTTTCTTGGTCGTTTTTTAAAGAAATTAAAATTTTTTTAAAAAATAAGGAAGAATTAATTGCCCTAAAATTTTAACAAAACATAAAAATATTGGCAAATATGACAAAAAAATGGAATTAGCACTGGAATTTTGAAATTTAGTGTAGTATATTTTAAGAGAATCTAAAATAGCAAGACGAGGAGGTAAAAATGTTATTATCATATAGTGCAAAAAACTTTTATTCTTTTAAAGAAGGGATTGAAGTATCTTTCAGATTACCTAATTCATATCTCAAATCAACATCTAATACTAAAAAGGTTACAAATGCACTTTGTATAAAAGGAGCAAATGGCGCCGGAAAATCTAATGCATTAAAAGTTTTAGATTTCCTTACAAAATTTTGTTGTAATTCTTTTTCATTAAAACCAGAGGACCCTTTGAATTTTAAATCATTTTTTGACAATGAAACACCTACAGACTTTAAAGTTGAATTTGAAATTAATGGAATTGAATATGTTTATGACTTGAGTATAACAAAGAAAGAAGTATTAAATGAATCAATTATTCGTAAAATAAAACGTGGTAGTGTTTTGTTTGAAAGAATTAAAAATAAAATAACAAAGACTACTGAAGAATTTAATGAGTTAAAAGAAATAAAATTAAGATCAAATGCGTCTATTATTAGCACCGCTCATCAATATGAAATAAAAAAAATTGATTTTGCATATTCCTTTTTTTTCAATTTTATAACTTCAATTAATACATCTTTAAGTTTGTTAGGAGAAACAGAGAATGAATCCTTTAACAAACGATATTCAGAATCTGAAAAAAATTTTTCATTTACTAAAGAAATATTAAAAAAATTTGATTTAGGAATTAAGGATATAATTATAAAAGAAAGAAAAATAGATGAAAATGAAACAAAATATATACCCTATTTTATTCATGAAAATAATGGGAAAGACTATAATTTGCTCTTTGAACAAGAATCAAGTGGGACTCAAAACTTATATTATCAACTTTACATATATAAAGTAGCTCTTGAATTAGGGTGTGTTTTTGCTTTGGATGAGTTTGATAATGATTTACATCCAGATATTTTGCCTTTACTTGTAGATTTATTTACGAGGGAAGAAACCAATCCGAATAATGCTCAATTTATATTCACTACTCATAGTTCTTCCATTTTAGATCAAATGGGAAAATATCGAACAATACTAGTAAATAAAGAAGAAAATGAAAGTTATTTATATCGTCTTGATGAACTCCCAGGAGACATGATTAGAAATGACAGACCCTTAGAACCTGTATACCGAAGTGGTAAAATTGGGGGTGTTCCTAAGGTATGAGAAATTATTCAAATGGAAAAAAAGACAAATTTATTAATTCCTTTCCGACTGAAAGTCTTGAAAATGGAACTTGTAACATTAGTGACCGATGTAAATTTAATTTTTCTTTTTTTGATTGTTCTCAAGAAGCTGGACAAGATTTTAAAGATTGGACTATGCAAGAAATTTGTAAATTATTAAAAAAATTAATAGAATATAGTAAGATGTCTCTTAAACATTGGGAGACTGTTGCTATCGGATCAGGGAAACATAAAAGAAGTGTTTATGTTAGTTATGGAAATTTTCCGAGAAAAACTGATTTTTATTTTCCAAAACATATTCCATATCAAGCAATTTGGGGCCGTTTTAGACTTGAGCAATCTGTTCGTCTGGTTGGATTTACAATCCCTTCCGAATTTAATGAGACTAAAAGTAATAATAAAAAAACAGAATATAAATTTGATTGTAATACCTTTTATATTGTTTTTTTGGATAAAAATCATCGCTTTTATAAAATGGATAAATAAAAGAAGTAAAATATATTTTGGTAGGTAGACATATATTAACATCTCCTTACGGAATATCTAAAAAACAAGGTGAATTTAATTTTGCTACTTCATATAGTTCAAAAACTCTGTATCAATCAAATACTTCTTAGCAATTGAGTCAGCTTATATTTTAGATGTTGGCTTAGGAATTTCAATTTACATTATAATTTTAATCAGATTCTTTAATAAAAAAATTCTTGAATTCTTATAATTCATGCCTATAATGAAACAAAACCGGAAAGTAATATTCCTTATAAGGGAGCAAAAAAGAAAAATAAGGCTAAGGGTTTAACCTATTAGAAAAATGATTTTATAATAATTGAAGAAAAAGGGAGATAGCAAGTTATGTTGTTTAAAAAGAAATCAATAAGAAGAAAACTTTTGATTGGAATGTTGTGTGCTGCAATTATCCCAATTTTAATTATTACGATAACATCACTTCGTATAACCTATGACTCCATGGAAGAACAACTAATTTATAATCGTAGGATGAGTATAGGATGGTTGAAAGATAGACTTGACCTTGAAATTAATGAATATAATAATTTGTTTTACCAATTTGAAATAGTTGAATCAATGAAAGAAAAAATTCAAAGCTGGTGTTATGAAGGCCAAGAATTGGATTATGAAAGTCAATGGCAATTGATTTCTGCAATGAATTCACAAATAAACCTAAAAAATGAGATTAATTCAATAGAACTATATAATTATACGAGAAAGGAAGTATTGGTATGTGCTAGAAGTGGAGCATCTCTTGAAGAAACTGGAGATCGTTTAAATCAGTGGAATCAAAGAAATGAAGATTTGCAATCTAATGTAGTATTTCTTAAAAATGGCAAAGAAATCCTTGCAATACATCAAATATTCAAGTTTGAGAACAAAAAACCTATAGCTCTTATGGTTGTTCATATGAGGCCTTATTTTATTCAAGATATTGTTGATGATATTAGGATGACCTCCAATGAAAGTGTTATTATTTTCAACGACCAAGATCAAATTCTTATATCTTCTGAAGAAAATGGATTTGATATTAAACCAATAAAAATTATTTCGGTAATGAATCAAATGAAAGAGGAAGATACGAATGAATTTTTCACAAACAATTCGTTTTGGTTTTACCGTCCAGTTAGCAGTGGAAAACTTGAAGTAGTTTTTGAAATCCCCGACAATGTAATTAAGACTGCTCAGAGAAAATCTGGTTTAGTTGGATTTATGGTAACAATTTTCACTTTAATTATTGCTATTATTTTTGTTTTTATATTTTCAAGATTTTTAACAAAACCAATAATTCATCTTTCAGAAAGAATGAAAAACCTTTCAATAGATGAACCTGACCCATTTAAAGTACCCTTAAAAATACAAACAAACGGTAATAAAGATGAAATAGATACCTTGAATGCTAGTTTTGTATCAATGATAAAGAAAAATCGTACCCTAATTGCTGATAAATACCAAACTCAAATAGAAAAAAGAGAAGCACAGCTTAAAGCTTTGCAAGCTCAAATTAATCCACACTTCATGTATAATTCATTACAAGTTATAGGAGGAATGGCAGTTTCAAGAAAAATGATGGATATTTATGAAATGACAGTAGCTCTTAGTGATATACTAAGATATTCATTAAGTTTTTCTGAAGATTCTGTGGCAATCAAAGAAGAAATTACTTATTTAAAAAGTTATCTTTCAATACAAGATATGAGATTCCCGAATAAATTGAATTATAAAATTGATTTTTCTGATGATGTTCTTGAATGTCAAATTCCAAAATTAATTTTTCAACCAATTATTGAGAATAGTTTTTCTCATGGATTATCGCAGAAAAAAGGAAAATGGAAAATTGAAATTGAAGGACATAGAATTGATAATGAGAAGATTCAAATAACTTTTACAGACAATGGAATAGGAATTTCTAAGAGTGAATGTAAAAAGTTAAACGAATCTTTAGGTAACGCTGCTTTTAAGATTTTGGATGCTAATTCTCATATAGGATTAAGTAATGTAAATTCTAGGATAAAATTATTTTGCTCTAATCCAAATTTTGGCCTAAAAGTTTTAAGTCCAGAAGAGGGAGGCACCGTAATAATTCTTAAATTGCTTTCCAAAAAGGTTATAAATAGTGAGGAAGATAAATGAATTATAAGGTAGTAATAATTGATGATGAAAAATGGACAAGAGAAATTATTAAAGGTCTTGGAGAATGGGATAAACTTGGATTAGAGGTTGTAGGAGAAGCTTCCGACGGAGAATTTGGCTTGGAAATAATAAAAAGGACCAATCCTGATATTGTAATATCGGATGTTTGTATGCCAAGACTAAATGGACTTCAGCTTATAGAAAAGGTAAAGAGCAATGGTTTTGAAAGTCTTATAATTATGATATCTGGGTATGATGATTTTTCTTATGTTCAAAATGCTCTTCGTCTTGGAGTCAGTGATTATATTCTTAAACCAATAAAAGCTTCAATTTTAAATGAACAACTTGAAAAGTGTGTGGAAACAATCAAGAAAAAAAGAAATAGTTCAAATATTGGACTTGATTTAAATTTTGTTTCTTCTGAATATTCAACCTATATTGATTACAGATTAGAATGGGTGAATCGTGCTCTTCTTTCTAGTTCTGAAGAAAAACTAAATAAGGAATTTGACATTCTTGAGGAACAAATTCAATTTAAATTTTCTGAGATACAAAGACGAGATTTTATAATATATTTTTATTACCGACTTTTAAATAATCTTCAAAATTTCATTATTGGGTGTGGCTATCTTCCTAAGGAAATATTTTCAAGTAAGTTTACCTCATTTGTATTTGGTGATGACACAAAATTTATAAGGATGTTAACTTACTTAAAAGAATTGTATATAGAAGCTAATAGAAAGATATTAGAGTTCAAACATAAAAGAAACAAAGTTGATATTACAAAAATTAAGGAATATTTAAATGTAAATTATTTAGAAGAAGTTTCACTTGAAAAAACTGCTGAAATATTCTCGATTAGTAAAGAATATCTTAGTAAAATTTTTAAAGATGAATATAAAATTTCTTTTTCCAAATATATTATAAAACTAAGAATGGAAAAGGCAATGCAACTTGTACTTAATCTTTCCATTCCTCTTAAAGATATTCCTGAGGCTTCAGGTTTTTTTGATCATGCTCATTTTTATAAAACCTTTAAAAAATACTATGAAAAAACTCCTGGAGATATTAGGTCAACCTTAAAAAAACACAATGAAACTGATTAATAAAAACTACTCCATTTGCTTGGGTTTGGATTTAATCTTAATCATACAAACAAAGAAATCCTTAACAAAAAGGATTAGGAGGAAAAAATGAAAAAATTAATTGTTTTGGCATTAAGCTTGATAGTAGTATTTGGCTTGTTTGCCACTGCACAAAATGAGACTTCTGCAACCCAACCTGTGAAGGAAGTAGAATTAAATGTTATGATGAGTTTTCCAAGGTTTATGGATCAATGGGAAACTTATTGTAGGCAATTTGAAGAAAAAATGCTTCAAGAAGAGAACCTTAAAGTAAAGATTAATCTTGAAATGCCAAGTAGTGACCAGTATGAAAGTGTACTTCAAGCACGTCTTGCTGGAGATGATGCTCCAGATTTATATACTCTTCACAGTAATAATATTGCTACTTATTACAAGGCTGGTAACCTAGAAGATCTTTCAAACCAAGAATTATCAAAAAAAGTTTATGATAATATCAAAGATACAGTGACTGTTGATGGGAAAATGCTTGCAGTTCCAATTGAAAGTCAGGCTTGGGCGGCACTTTATAATAAAGATATTTTCCAAGAATGCGGACTTGAAGTTCCTTACACCTTGAGTGAACTTAAAAATGTTTGTTCTGTACTTGAAGCAAATGGATACACCCCATTTATGTTGGCTTTTCAGGAACAATGGGTTCCTCAGCTTATGACTGCTCTTCTTCTTGGTGGAAAAGTAACTACAGAAGTACCTGATTGGCTTTCTAGAATGTATGAAGATAAAGCTTCTTATGAAGAAATGAGGGATATCTTTAATACAATTGATGTCATTATGCAAAATGGAACTTCACGTGCAATGGAACAGGGTTCCGAATCTGGAGCTGCTGAATTTGCAATGGGAAAAGCTGCAATGTTTGTTCAAGGAACTTGGGCTTCGGGAACAATTATGTCTACAAATCCAGAAATGAATCTTGGTGTTTTTGCTCTTCCAGTAAATGAAAACCCTGAATGTGCAAAGGTTAACCTTTCTACATCAACTACTCTTGGAGTATATCCAGGAAGCAGTGAAAAAGAAATGGCTCTTAAATTTGCAAATTATGTACTTGATGATGATGATTCATCTGCATTGTTTGAAAGTTGTGGGTTTAATCCTCTTGCTACTTGTCATAAATATGAAGCTTCCAGTTGGGTAAATGATGCTTCA
>Ga0172378_10004865_pt1 | contig 12565 bp, 9 predicted proteins | sample GrowelOW332metaG_FD_119755 | JGI IMG/M metagenome (GOLD analysis project Ga0172378, IMG submission 119755) | Groundwater microbial communities from an aquifer near a municipal landfill in Southern Ontario, Canada - Pumphouse #3_1 metaG | ecosystem: Environmental > Aquatic > Deep subsurface >...
GATGTCCAATGTCCCGACGACCTTGTCCTCGGTGGCGGATACCGGCAGTTCTACCACCCGCATCCGCCGGCGCACTGCCGGCAACGGCCGACTCCCGGCAAGACATTCTTCGCACTGCGGGTCCGCCGGGTCGCAGTTGTACAGACAGCCAGCCACGTAGTCCTGTTCCGGCAGCAACGCCGCCAAGGCCCGAACTGCGGTGGACTTCGCAGTGCCCCGCTCCCCACGAATGAGCACCCCGGCAATGTCTGGGTCGACGGCGTTCAGCAGTAACGCCTTCTTGAGAAGTCCTTGTCCCACGATGGCAGAAAAAGGATACACCTGCCCCCGGACACTGCTGTTCATGAGCGACCTTATGGCCTCGTAATATTTTATTTCGATTACGGCATAACTTACATACTCGATTGTTGTTTCCAAATCAATGAGCGAAAAACACAACCGTCTGCTGTTCCCCTTTTCCGCCATCGTCGGTCAGGACCGGATGAAGACCGCCTTGCTCCTGAACGCCATCAATCCGTCCATCGGCGGAGTACTGATCAGGGGCGAACGGGGTACGGCCAAATCTACAGCCGTACGGTCGCTGGCCACTCTTCTGCCCGAACAGGAAACAGTGCTCGGCTGTCCATACGGCTGCGATCCTGCCCGGCCCGAGGCCATGTGCGGCGAATGCCGGCAGAAGTATGCCGCTGGCGAACTACAGACCGCCCGGCGGCAAATGCGGGTGGTAGAACTGCCGGTATCCGCCACCGAGGACAAGGTCGTCGGGACATTGGACATCGGTGCGGCCATCAAGAACGGCGATAAGCAGTTCGAACCGGGCGTCCTAGCCGAGGCCAACCGCAACATCCTCTACGTGGACGAGGTGAACCTGCTGAACGATCATATTGTGGACGTTCTGCTGGACTCGGCCGCCATGGGCCTGAACACCGTCGAGCGGGAAGGAATCTCGTTCTCACATCCCGCCAATTTCATTCTGGTCGGGACCATGAACCCGGAGGAGGGCGAACTGCGTCCCCAGCTCCTGGACCGGTTCGGCCTGTGCGTCACCATCCAGGGCATTCAGGACCCGACCGTCCGGCTGGAGATCGTCAAGCGGAAGATGGCCTTCGATGCCGACCCGCGCGGCTTCCGCACTGCCTGGCAGGCCGCTGACGACAGACTGAGAAAGAAGATCATTACCGCCAAGGACCTGTTGCCGCAGGTGAAGATCGGCGACGACATGCTCCGGAAGATTGTGGATTCCTGCATTTCCCTGAACGTAGACGGCCACCGCGGCGATATTGCCATGGTCAAGACCGCCCGCACCATCGCAGCCTATGGCGGCCGGACCGATGTCACTGCCGACGATGTCAAAGAAGCAGCCGAGATGGTCCTGCCGCACCGGATGCGGAAGACCCCGTTCACTCAGACCGGCACCGCGGCAATGATCGACAAATCCCTGCAGTGAACAGACGACGGTCCGACCGCCGCCCGCTCACTTCTCTTTACCTAACCTGGCTTGGACCTTCTTCATGATGCCGCCCATGTTGGCACTCCAGGTGTCGACCTCATCGGCGGTCTTGATATCGATGCTGCCGCCCTGATACTCGCCCTCGCCGGCCAGGTCCTCCATCCAGGATTCGACCTCGACATAGTTCTCCTTGAGTTCTTCGAGCACCTTATCATCGGCCTGCCACAGCCCGCGCTGGTTGGCTTCCAGCATCCGCCGGGAGATCTCCTCCAGCGCCCAGGGGTTGTTCTCCTGGAAGAACTTGCGCATCTCCGGGTCATTGACAAATGTCTTCGTGATATCGTCGAACACCCAGTCATCGACTTCGCGGGTGGTGGCCTGCCAGCCGTAGACCCGGGTGATCCGTTTCATCATGTCCGTAGCGCCCTTGTAACCATGAGCCTTCTCGCCCTCGATCCAGCGCGGGTTCAGCAGTTTGGTGCGCACGGTCCGGCGGACTTCGTCCGCCAGTGTATGGACGTTGATATCCTTGGGTTCCCGGGTGTCGCCGTAATAAGCTTTCACGTACTTGCCGGAGAGCTGCCGGGAAGCGGCGGTCATCCCGCCCTGAGTACTGAAATAGCAGCAGCAGCCGAGCAAGTCGTGCTCGTCGGAGGCAACCTTGTTGTAAGTGATGTTCACGGTCTTCAGATCGGCCGCGAACTGAGCATGCATCGCTTTGCCGTTGCGGCCACCGCCGTAAGCGTAACCGTTGGCGGCAATAAAGATGTCTGAAAGATCCTTCTCGGTCTTCCAGGCACTGGCAAAAACCGCCAGATTAACCCCCGAAACGTAAGAACCGGGCGGAGCGCTGAAGAACCGGGCCGTGGCCTCGTCCTCATCGGCACCGTCGCTCATAGAAAGCATCGTGTGCTTCCGGACAAAGTTCCGGTCGGGCGGCTCGTCCAGCACGGCCACAGTCCGGACGGCCCGGTCCAGCAAGTCTATGCAGTTCATGAAGTTATCCCGCATGATGCCGGAAGTGCGGACCGTGAGGTCGATCCGGGGATGAGCCAGTTCCTCCGGCGGAATGACCGCAAAGTCCTTCACCTGACCGTTGCCTGCCCAGACCGGCCGGACTCCGAGTAAATCCATCATCTGGGCCATGACCTCTCCGTCGGCCATCAGCAGGTCGTTGCACATCCAGAAGAACCCGACGGTCTCGGGCATCGCACCCTCGTCCTTCTGGTAATTGGCGATCAGTTTGTCGGCCAGCAACTGACCTACCCGCCAGGCGGTCTCGGTCGGAACCCGGCCGGGATCCAACGAGTAGAAATTGCGGCCGGTCGGCAGGATATCCGGCCGGCCGCGGGTAATGACCCCCGACGGGCCAGGCTCGACATACTCGCCGGCAAACCCGTTCAGTAACGAACCGATCTCATCGGAAGCATCGATCCGCCGGGAGATCTCCTGTACTTTCTCCCGATATTCCTCCAACTGTTTCAGCTGTTCCTCGTCGGCATCCAGGACCAGTGCGTTGAGAATATCGTCATTGTTTTTACCCGCCAGGATCATACCGATTGCGGTTCTGGCTTTCTGACCGATCAGCTCGATAACCCGACCGTTGGACATCCCCGGACCGTCGTCATAGCCTCCCTGATCGGCATACAGCACCGCCAGGTCGGTGTCCATCATCCCGGCAATCAGATCCGGGAGGGAACCGTTGCCGGCATCGTAACGCAGGATCGAGTTAATGAAATCGGTCCGTGCTTCACCCTGCGGCAGAGCGCCGACAATGTGCATGCCCAGGTTCATCTGGGAGTTGCGGACCCGCGAAAGCGCCTCGTGACACTGCCGTACGACCTCGTCCAGCGGCACACCGTCGCTCAGATCCAGTTCCTTCAGGTTCGCTTTCTCTGCCGCCGCCACGATCATATGGCGGAGCTGATGGGCGTGGGTGGGATCGTCTTTGGCCCTTTCATATTGGGCCAGCAGATCGTCCAGCTGCGCGAACTCTTCATACAGGCCGCTGGCGGCCATGACACACTGCATGTGATCGACCAGAGTGGCCGCCGACCGCCGTTTGGCAATGGTGCCCTCGGGCGGATTGTCGGAATTGTAAAGATAGAGATGCACGGCCCTGCCGATTCCGACCATCGGGTAGCAGGAGGCTCCGACCCCCGCGGTCTTGCCAGGCAGGAACTCCAGATTGCCGTGGGTACCGACATGAACGACCACATCCGCTCCCCAGATCTCTTCATAGTAAAAGTAAGTGGCCAGGTACTGATGCGTGGGCGGGCACAGCGGGTCGTGGAGTATCTTGCAGACCTCACCGTCGCAACGGGCCCCGAAACAGCCCCGCTTGGGCTGGACCGCGACCACGGCATTGCCGTATTGCCGGCCGGTGATCAGAATCTTCCCGTCCAGGACCATCCCCTGGCCCGGCGGTTCGCCCCATGTGGAGATGATCTTTTTCCGCAGTTCCTCCGGCAGCGTATTGAAATAACGCAGATACTCCGTCGGATCCATCCTGTAAAGCACCCCGCCCTTGGCGCTGATCTCCTGAGCGGTGGTCCAGCGGAACTCGGAAATGGCCTTGTGGTCCATGATGTCCTTGATTAGGGCCCGGCCGTCGGCCGGCGGTTCCACCTCATAGCCGGCCGTTTTCATCTTCTTTAAGACATTGGCCACGCTTTCGTGAGTGTCCAGATGGGAGGCTCCGCCGACGTTCGCCTCGACACTGGCACAGGGGTTGTTGTTCAGGAAAAATACCACTTTCCGTTCTGCCGGCGGTTTCGCCGCCATGGCCAGCCGCCGCAATATCCGGCCGACAACCAGAGGCACGCTGCCGGGAACCAGCACCCGGTCGAACTCGGTTTCCTCGTCCTTGCGGGTAAACGAGAGCATCAGCGGTTCGATCATACCCTCGAACTCGGGAAATGCAATGTTCCAGGCCACATCGCCGGTCAATCCAGGTCCTTCCTGCCAATCCTTCAGCGACATCCGGGTGGCCATGACCGGCTGATAGAATGGAATGTTGAGCTGTTTTAGCAGGGCCGTGCCGGAGACCGCGGCCTGTTTCTTGTCCTCGCTGTTCCGGGAAAATCCGACCAGGAACGAAGAGAGCTTCAGCACCGCCCCGACCCGCGGTTTTCCATCCTTCACGAAATATCTGCGGATAGAATCGGCGATGTTCAGCTGGTCCCGTTCGGGAACACTGGTGGACATCGAATAGAACACGATCACGTTGGCTCCCTGCCGTTCGAACTCGCGGACCAACGGAAATTCCACATTGGCCAGGCCATCGTTCATGAGTGCGGCCCGGGTGCAGATCATCCCCACCCACGGCCCCGGCCGTGGCCGATACCACTGCAGATACTCCTCGGTCGAAGCGAATATCCGTCCGGACGCGTCCGGATGGACGATCCCCTGCCATGGCAGTACGGTCGGCGGCTCGGTCGGGGTCGGGATTTTCAGGAAACGGTCGCTCAGGTAGTCCAACAGCCGTTTACAGTTGTCCAGACCGCCGGCGGTCAGATAGGCATAGATGTCCATGGCTTCCTGGTGGCTTACCGTGGTCGGAGCCCAGTATGTTGCATCGGCCCCGACTACGGCGATCCGATCGGGACAGGATGCTTCCTTCAGATAGGCCAGGGCCTCGTCCCAGAATCCCTTGTTGGAACGGTAGTACAGGATGAAATCGGCCCGGCCGACCGCCGCTTCCAACTCGTTCATCGCTGCCGGTGCGGTCTCCAGTTGATGGTGGGTGAAAAGCGTCAGATCGAACGGCCGGCCGACCGCCGCCTGACGCAGCAGCGGCCCATACGAATCCCAGCAGGCTATTACTACCGATGATCTACGAACAGCGTTCATTACAGCGGTATAGGCACATGGTAGTAAAATATTTTCAAATCGTATCGGATTGTAACATAACTATTCACTAAAACCATGCACAGGCCCTCTGGATGATCTGGTGGAACGAAACCCCGGCCCGGTTGCAACAGACCGATGGCCCATGCTGTCCAGCTTGGTCCGGCCGTAAAAACGAACCATTAAATATCTCCGCTCGGTACGGGAGATTCACACGTCCTGGTAGTGTAGTGGCCTATCATGGGGCCCTGTCGAGGCCCCGACCTGGATTCGAATTCCAGCCAGGACGCTCATTCTTATTTTTCTTGATGAATGACCGTCTTTTCAGTCCATGACGGCCCGTCTAAACTTTTCGCCACAAACTACCAGCATGACTGCGGCCAGGACCAGCAGCACACCGATTGCCAGCCACGGGGAGTCCCCGGTCCCGAGGGCCCGGATCGCATCATTGGCGTACGAAAGCGGGTTACATTCGGCGATGTAACGCATCCAAACCGGCATGCTGGTCAGCGGCACCAGAGAAGTAGAGAAGAAATACAGGGGCATCGAGATCATCGACTGGACCGCCGCGTATGTATCATAATCATGCAGCGAGAGCGAGATGGTTGCCCCCAACGACGCAATGATTATACTGAACAACATCAGGATCAGATAAGTACCGAGATAGTACCATACCGACTGTACCGTAGCTCCAATCAGCAGGGCTATGATCAGAATGACCGTGGCCTGGAACAGCCCACGGATGGTCACAAAGACGATTTTTCCGACCAAAATGCTTTCCCGCGGAGCCGGCAGAGCCAGGAACTTGTTAAGGTATCCGAGCTCTTTGTCAAACATCATTGATGATCCGGCCGCCAGCCCTGAAGTGAGCACGGTCATTACCAGGATCCCCGGCGTGACGAAATCCAGATAATTGCCGTCATAGGTGACCGGCATGACCAGCCCCATGAACACGAGCCAGGCCGCCGGCATCACCATGGTCGCAAACAGGTTCAGCGGCGCCCGGCGCCAACGGAGCAGGTCCCTTCTTACATAAGCGGCAAAACGGTACATCTTCACCGGCTCCGGTCCATAACATGGCGGAAACTGTTCTTGTCGAACATCCCGTCGTCGGCGTTCACATTTCCGATGGACATCAGATAGACATCCTCCAGGTTCGGTTCCCGCACGACTGTGGAAATGATATGCTTTCCATCAGCTTCGTAAGCGGCAGTCAGCTGAGGTAACGCCGCCGTTCCGTCCTCGGCGGTAAAGAGGGCCTCGCCGTTCTGAAAACGCAGATTATCAATTACGCCAAGACCCGCGACACCTACGTTGCCTACCGCAAGGCGGGGTATTCCAAAAAGTTTCTTGCGGAGCATGAGAGCGATATCCTGTTGCACAAGGCGGCGAAGAAATCATTCGACGAGCTGGGTGTGAAAAAATTTCCCACCGTCAAGAGCTTACAGGCCGAATATGCGGCGCTTCTGGTAAAGAAAAAGGCGGCTTACGCCGACTATCGCAAGGCCCGCGATGAGATGAAAGAGCTGTTGACCGTGAAAGCAAACGTCGATCATCTGCTTGGCCCCGACAGGCGGGAAGCAGAGAAAGAAAAAGAACATGAGCAGCGTTGAGCTGTCCATGCTCCCGGAAGCGTCCGCAGGACGCGCAGCCGCACAATTTATTGTGCGATCAAAGGGGGTTGGGGGCGCTGCCACCAACAAGCAAAAGGCCGGTTTCCGTGGAAGCGGAAGTCGGCCTTTTAGCTTTGTGGGTACCACAAAGCATTGCTTGCTCATTTTATCGGCACCTGCCGATAATAGCGGTTATCGGCATAAAAGTGTTATCGGCACGTTGGCAAAAAGTGCGCGTAGGGCCGCCATTTTGCAGAAAAACGTGCCGATAAAAATATGGCTATTCAGCACATCAGTGAGCAGAAAAAAAGCGCTGCGCCAAAGGTGCCGATAATATTTTGAGAGGAAATCCATCCTCTGATGTATATAATGCTTTTGGGACAAACAATATGGTCCCATATCATTATTACACGGAGGGAACAATTGTGAAAGCTCAAACGCTTCAACTCGATGAGTTGATGAAGAACTATGAAGCCGCGCTGGGCGCGGCAGGGTACGGGTATTCTACCCGTCTGCGGATGCTGAGTCGTGCTGGACGTCTGGTAAATCAGCATGAGGAAGCCGGGTGCTTCGTTCTAAACGAAGATGTTATCACAGGGTATTTCCGAGACAACGACCAATCTCTGTATGAGGGTAAGATTTCCCCGAAACGTTGGCGTGAGTACGAGCGGGATGTTCGGCGGTTTTTAGGCTTCGCTGAGACAGGCGTAACCGATATGCCGTACCTGCTAAAAGGCTCGCGCTACATACCGAAGCCGGAGTTTCAGAGGACTGCCGATGTGTTCCTCGCGTCGGAGAACGTAACACAAAACACGCAGAATGATATGCGCTGGATTGCGCACAGGTACTTTGTGTGGCTTGGCGAACACGGGTATGAGAATATGACCGGAGTTGGCGCGGAACAGATACAAAAGTTTATGCTGGACTGTTCCAAAGAGATGGTGCCGAACTCAATGCACAACGTCAGGCTGTATTTGAAAAAACTTTATGCGTTTCTGTATGCCGAAAACCTGTCGGCATCGGCGTATGGTGAACTACTGTCGTTCAAGGTAAACCGCGAGCATAAGATCTATCCGATACTGTCACGCGATGACATTAACAAGTTGCTTGCAGCAATTGACCGAAAGACTAAAGTTGGAAAACGCGCCTACGCTGTTATGCTGCTTGGTTCGGAACTCGGACTTCGCGCCTGCGATGTTGTGGGGTTGAAGCTCGGAGACATCGACTGGGTGCGCGGTGAGATTAAGGTGATCCAGTCAAAAACGGGCAACCCGGTTGTATTGCCGCTGCTGGAAAATGTCGGCGAAGCATTGGTAGACTACATTCTCAACGCCAGACCCAAATCCGATGCACCGCAAATTTTTCTGCGCCTCCAAAAGCCGTATACTCCGCTGAAGGCGGCGGCAACAATTGGCGAAATCTACCGAGACTGCTGCATTGCGGCAGGTATCAAAAGCAACAAGAGATTTCATACTCTGCGGCGTTCACTGGCGACAGGAATGGTGACGAATGGCATTGATGTGCATACTGTGGCGCAGGTACTCGGAGATACGGACATTGAGTCAACCAAGCCGTACATCGCCCTTGATAGCGCTCACTTAAAACGCTGTGCTTTACCGTTTGACGGTATTGCCCCGAAAGGCGGTGGCGCCGCGTGAGTAAATTTACAAGTGTGTTCGCGTCGAGGTTCGGCGCAATGTTTGAGTTTCGCACAGCTTGCGGATTCAAGCCGGAAACGTATCAAAGCCAGCTTTTAAGATTTGATAGGTTCTGCGTCATGCAGAATCACAGTGTACCTGAGTTGACACAAGACCTCGTGCTCGATTGGCTTGATTCACCTGCGGCTCTGAACAATCTGTCCGGTAACGCGATGGCGATTAGGCAGTTTGGAAAATACTTGGCTGCAATCGGCGAAGACGCTTACGTTCTGCCGGATAAGTTTGCTCCGCACAAGAGCCGCCATACTCCCTACATCTTTACGGACGGCGAGTTGACCGCACTTTTCGCGGAAATTGACAAACTGCCGCCGACAGACGAGGAGCCGTTCCTAAACAAAATAGCCCCTGTGCTGTTCCGGTTAATCTACACTTGCGGCTTGCGTCCTAACGAGGGTCGTGAACTTCTGCGGGAGAACGTTAATTTCAAAACAGGAGAGATTCTCATCGCCCATACCAAGCGGAACAAAGAGCGAATTGTCGTAATGAGCGACGATATGCTGAGCTTTGCGAAAACATACAATTTGCACCGTGGTATTTTCGGTAGCGACAGTCAATATTTTTTCCCCGCGAAAGACGGCGGCGCACTCACAAACAGCAGAGTATATGCGGCGTTTAACAGAGCGTGGAGTAACGCTACCCGTACTCCCGGCAACTCCAGATACCATCCCGTAAGAATTTACGATTTGCGCCACAGGTTTGCTTCGGCTTGTCTGAATCGGTGGCTTGACGAAGGCGAGAATCTAACGGCTATGATGCCGTACCTGCGGACGTATATGGGACACTGTAATTTGTCCGAAACCGCCTATTACATTCACATTCTGCCGGAGAATCTTGTGAAAAGCCCTGGCATTGACTGGGATGCGCTGAACTCTATATTGCCGGAGGTAAGCGTATGTCCAGATTAGCCAAAGGTACACTGTTTGGGCGTGTACATGACTTCCTTGAAATTTATCTGCCAAAGCAGCAGAAAGTCAGTCCGAACACCATTCGCTCATACCGCAAAGTGCTGGAACAGTTCTTAGACTTTGTTAAAGTCCGCAATCACGTACCGCTGGATGACGTTACATTTGAGCTGCTTACGGCGGAAGTGGTGAACGAATTTCTGGCGGACATTGAGGCACACGGGCGTAGTCTTTCGACCGTCAACCAAAGGCTTGCCGCAATTCATGCGTTCATCGACTATGCCTCAAAAGTTGACATCGCCGTCGTCGCCAACGCTAAGAAACTGGAAAAAGTTTCTGTACGCAAAACACCAAGCAACACAGCCATTGACTATATGACCGAAAAGGCTACATCGGCGGTTCTAAATGAGCCTGATGTCGCAACGGAGAAGGGCCTGCGCGACCGTTGCCTGATGATGCTGATGTACGATGCCGGGGCGCGAATACAAGAGATCATCGACGTAACGGTCGGCGACTTAAGGTTCGCAAAAGAACCAACCGTCATACTGCACGGCAAAGGCGATAGAATCCGGGTGGTGCCGTTCTCGAAAAATACTGCCGAGCACCTGCGGCGTCACCTCGGAATTGCCCACAAAGATACTGGGCAGAATCCGCAGGAACCGCTGTTCTACACAGTGATTGACTGCAAACGCAAACCGCTGTCACTTCGACGCGTCCGCGACATGATTAAGGAATACGGTAAAGCGGCTCGAGAAAAGTGCGCCGAGGTACCGGAAAACGTGCATCCCCATTTGTTCAGACATTCACGGGCCATGCACCTTTACCAACACGGAATGGATCTGACGCTCATCTCACAGTGGCTCGGTCATGCACAACTTGAAACCACTCTCGTCTACGCACACGCGGACACGGAACACAAACGAAAAGCAATCGCAGCCGCCACATCTGACGGCAAAAACTCACCGACAAACATCAGTTCCAAGCGTTTCACCGTTTCAGACGATGATACGCTGAAACGTCTGTGCGGACTCAAGTAGCCCAAAATATTATCGGCACCTTTGGCGCAACATTTTTTCACCGCTCGCTGATGTGCCGGGCAACCCGATTTTTATCGGCATGTTTTTCCGCAAAGTGGCGACCCTACGCGCACTTTGTCCTAACGTGCCGATAACATTTTTACGCCGATAACTACAATGAGTTTGACCCTGAAACAGCGTGGAAATCCATACTGCACAGCGGCTCATGCCTAAGCTACAATGAAGGGTAATCGGTCTTACGGAGCATTGCTTGAGCTTCCACGCTCGTACTGGCAAACTGTAAACCGCCCCCTCATTGCAGCGTTCGATTTACGCAGGTTGAAGCATCGGAGATTTTCCGTACATTCGTGTAACTAAGCAAGCTGAATCGGTAATGAGTTGCCGCGGTCACCGATTAGGAATCTTTTAATTGGAGGACTGCTCATGAAAACGAACACCATAACAGCGGTTGGCATTGATGTGTCCAAGGGAAAAAGCACGGTCGCTGTCCGCAGGCCGGGCGGAGAAATCGTAATGACACCTTTTACCGTTATCCATACGATAGAAGGGCTGGACAAGCTCATTGACACGCTTCGCTCGGTAGATGGTGAAATCCGTGTTGTGATGGAGCATACCGGCATGTACTGGAGGCCTATCGCTCTGGCGCTGAAGAATGCGGGCTTTTTCGTCAGCGTCGTGAACGCCATGCTGATCCACGACTTCAGCGACAACTCAATCCGTAAAGTGAAAACAGACAGAGCCGATTCTCTCAAAATTGCAAATTACGCCCTGACGTTTTGGCAGGAACTGCGGGATTATTCCGTGGAGGACGAGAACCGGCAACTGCTTAAGATTCAGAGCCGCCTGTATGAACGCACGCTGAACTCCAGCGTTGCACTACGAAACGGGCTTATCTCTTTGCTTGACCAGACATTTCCTGGCGTGAATAAGCTTTTCGGTATTGAAACTCGCACCGCCTCAGGTCATATCAAGTGGGTGGATTTTGTCAGACGTTTTTGGCACAAAGACTGCGTGGCAGCCTTATCCCTACATTCTTTTGCAGACACCTTCCAAAAATGGTGCAAAAGAACCGGTTACCATTTCAGCCTTTCGGATGCCGAACGGATTCATGAGATTGCCCGGAACTCGGTTGCCACGCTTGCAAAAAATGATAGCACGAAGTTGCTGATCACACAAGCGGTTGACAGCCTGAATGCGGTATACGACACGCTTCAAATTCTTCGGGGTGAAATGTACAGGCTGGCCTCGCTGCTTCCTGAGTTTGAGATTGTCATGTCGATGCAGGGCGCTGGAAAAATCACGGGGCCGCAGCTCATGGCTGAGATTGGAGATGTGCGGCGTTTTACGAGCAAAGGTGCTTTGGTCGCCTTTGCCGGAGTGGATGCACCACCTTACCAGTCCGGCACTTTCGACTCCAAATCAAGACACGTCTCAAAACGAGGTTCACCGCATCTTCGCAGAGTGCTGTTTACGATTTGCAGCGTCATTCTCCAGCACGCTGATCCAGAGAACCCGATCTACCAGTTCATGGACAGAAAGCGGGCCGAAGGGAAACACTTTTATGTCTATACTGTCGCGGGAACGGCAAAATTCCTGCGTATTTACTATGCCAGGGTGAAAGAGTATCTGAACGCTATTGATGTTCAAACCGACACGGTAGCATAACAAGAGCATTCATACACGGCTGACGGCAGCAGCCATGCCGAGAAGCGGCATGGTCTGATGATGTCTGCCCTCGCAGCACCGCAGTGCTGCGGAACCTCAGATCTGTAAAAGCACACCGCTTTGCAGGTCTATTTGTCATGTCTTACTTCCTGTACCAGATAGCCAGATCATTTTTTCGCAGTTTAGGGCTTGACACCTATTTGCAGGTTTGCTGGTTTTGTTCCGAATCTATTTCTTTAATAGCTGGCAGTTTAATAAAAGCGCCCATCTGAATGATTTAAATCTTTCAAATGGGCGCTTATTTATGGTTATTCTACTGTGATAACAGAGA
>Ga0172378_10004866_pt1 | contig 12565 bp, 13 predicted proteins | sample GrowelOW332metaG_FD_119755 | JGI IMG/M metagenome (GOLD analysis project Ga0172378, IMG submission 119755) | Groundwater microbial communities from an aquifer near a municipal landfill in Southern Ontario, Canada - Pumphouse #3_1 metaG | ecosystem: Environmental > Aquatic > Deep subsurface >...
GAGACGCCCCCGTATACCATACCCGGAAACCTCCTTGCACTTACAAGGGCCGCCAGAGACTTTGGTACGTACGGGACCTGCTGAGGTGATAACATGGATTTCATAATATCTGATGCAGTTAAGGAAGTCATTGAGAAGAGAGGCCTGAAAGTCGACGATGTCAAGAAAGTCATTTCTGACGCAGGCGACGACAGGATATACAACGGCTCCAAGTTCATCGCGAAGAAAGAAATCGGCGATATCACCGTCTATGCGGATTACTCCGTCAAGGGAGACAACGTTACCGTTAATGCTGGATACTGTCACAAGATGAAGATCCAGGGTATCGTTCTCGAAGGAGAAGACACCGAGTGGAAGTACTGCAAGAACGGTGCGGTCGTCAAGAAAGGACACACAGACCTTTCCTACATAGGTGCCACAAGGTCCGGACCTTCGCTCGTCGAGCCCGTATCCGGCCAGTCCTGGATAGAAGAGTATCTCGCAGCCGGTGCACTTACCGCAGCAGAGGGCCTCTTCCAGCAGAAGAGAGCTTAAGCTCGATTCTTCGCAAGAAAACTTAAACCTTTTCCTTTTTAGTATTTTTGTAATGATTAACGATAGTACACCTTATTATTGAGAAATGTGTTGTCGGTGTGATCCGCATGTCCGAGAAGATTGGTGAAACGTCCGCATTGTGTCCAGAGTGTATGAAGACAATCACGGCTGAGAAGATAGTCGAGAATGATGACGTGTATATTGTCAAGACCTGTCCCGAACACGGGACATGGAAGGTCAAGATCTGGTCCGGTGCAGAGCATTACAAGTATCTATATGAATTCGCCGCCGTTACGAAAACACCGGAGAAGTATGCGGTACATGATGTCAAGGATTGTCCCCACGAATGCGGTCTGTGCGACAAGCATATGCAGCATTCCTGTCTGAATGTCGTAGAGGTCACCAATCACTGTAATCTGAATTGTCCGATCTGTTTTGCAACGGCGAACGGGTGCGGTTACGATTTTCATCCAGATCTAGGACAGATCAGAGGTATGTTCCAAACGGTCATCGATTATGTGAAGAGTCCCAGATGTGTCCAGATCTCAGGAGGGGAGCCCACCGTAAGGGACGATCTTCCGGAGATTGTGAAGATGGCCAAGGATATGGGAATCGAGCACATAGAGATCAATACCAATGCGATCCGCATAGCGAAGGATATGGAATATCTGAAAAAACTGAAGGAAGCAGGTGTGGATGATTTCTATCTGCAGTTTGACGGCACGGATGATGAGATATACCTTAAGACGAGAGGAAAAGCACTGTTTGCCGTGAAAGAACAGGCGATCAGGAACTGTTCCGAGGTAGGCATAGGCGTCACACTCGTGGTCACCGTTTCTCCGGACATCAATCTATATCATGTAGGGGATATCATAAGATATGCTGCTTCAAAGGTTCCGACAGTGAAAGGTGTACATTTCCAGCCGATATCGTATTTCGGCAGGTATCCGGTAGATCCGAAAGATGAGAATCGTGTATTGTTACCAGATCTGGCCCGTGCCATCGAAGTTCAGACAAAGGGGATGCTCAAGGCAGACAATTTTCTGCCGACGTCATGTTCGAACGTCCACTGCGATATGAAGTCACTTTCAGTCGTCCTTCCGGACGGGTCCTTGTTTCCACTTACAACGATGGCACTCGGACCACCTGCAAAGACGGATAATATCGCGAACAAGACCAGAAACGAGGTATCGAAGTTCTGGCATTTCATCGAGGATTCGATGGACGGCGACGCGATAGAGAACAAAGATGATGACAGGACATGGAAAACCTTCGTCAATAGGGCGAAGACCCACTATCTCACCGTTTCCGCGATGGCATTCCAGGATGTCTGGACGGGTGAAGTGGAAAGATGGGAGCGCTGCTGCATCCACGTGGTGACGTTAGACGGGAGAATGGTTCCATTTTGCTTGTTCAATACCACGGCCAAGGACGGAACGACGCTGTATCGCAAGAAGACATTCTGTCAGTGAATGCAAAAGGTACAGTGGGCTCTACGGACCGTAAAGGGTCGAAGACCCTCATCTTCTGTAATATCCGAAGGATTTATGGTAGCCGCTGACTATGTTATTCATGTAATTGCCGAGGAATTTCTCCTTTTCCTTGGTATTGACCACGAAACCGTTGATCGGAAACTCTGCATCGCAATGCACGCACCTGACGAATTTGCAATTCTGGTTCGCCTGAGGACACGCCCTGCAGGCAATGGCTCTAGATTGAAAGAGACTGAATTCTTTTCCGCACCTAGGACATGTAAATCTGTGTGTGGCTGAGAGCATCTGCGGTGTAACGCCTGCCCTTGCCATTTCTGGAGTCAAAGTCATCTATAAACCTCTAGCACTTCCCCTAATGCGGTTCGGATATATACAATAAACGGGAATTCCAACAATCATCATCTGGATATGTTGTATACGGCCGTCCGATAAGATAAAATCCCTCCATGTCATGGGAAGGGCCATGGGCGCATGGGAGTCGATGAAGTTATTCATAATAAGGCGCAGGTTATTGGCAAATATGATCCCCAGGGGTTGCAAGAATCCGCTAGAGGAATGGATGGCAATCAAGGCCCGTATGACATTCAAGAAGAATCGCGAACTTAGAGAGGAGATCGGTAGGAAGACGCTGGAAGACGTCTCTCGCGAAGACTTTGAGAAATATCAGATGTTCAGATTCAGGGAGCAGATGCGGTATGCTGAGGAGAATTCCCCGTATTACCGGAATAAATTCAAAGATGCGGGCGTCAGGCCCGAAGACATACGTTCTTACGATGATCTGGAAAGGGTCCCGTTCACAGAGGCATCCGATCTGGCAGCCGATTCCTCATATTTCTTTGCGGTGTCAAGGACAAAGATGGTAAAAGAGTTCACAACGACCGGGACGACGGGTCACAGAAAATCAATAGGGTATACGGTCAATGACCTGGTGTCAAAGATAGATATCGTCGCATCCGCACTCAGGGACATAGGAATGACCGAGAAGGATTCCCTGCATGTGATGTTCCCTATGGTGACAGCGTGGGATCCAAGTCTCATGATGGTCGGTGCCTGTAAAGTTCTGGGTTATGGGTCTTCCGTCTGTTCTGATACTAGTATGGATGTTCAGATGAAGACTATGAAAGATGCCGGAACCACGTATATCATCGGACTTCCTTCTTTCATCTATCGTGTAACGGCGCTCATGGGCGAAGATGTGGATCTTAAAAGTATGGGCATCAGGAAGATCATCTCGACATCCGAGCCTTTGTCCGAGAGCATGAGGCACTCGATTGAAAGGGCATGGGGGTGCAAAGTGATCGATGTGTGGGGGATGACAGAGTTCGGATTGGCATGTGCTGTGGAATGCGATGAGCAGAACGGTCTTCATACGGACGAAGCGAACATGTTGTTCGAGATCGTTGATTCAGAGACAGGGAAGCATGTTCCAGCGGGACAGAAGGGCGAGATGGTGATATCATCATTGAATGCAGAAGGAACCGTTCTTCTGAGGTACAGGACTCGGGATATTGCGGCAATGTTGGATCCGCCTTGCAAGTGCGGCGCCCATTTCAATAAGAGACTGGTGAAACCGAGCGGAAGGCTGGACCTTCAGTTCAAGGTGGGGATGGGATATAAAGTGTATCCAGTGTTGTTCGATGAGGTCCTGTTCTCAAATCCGGCCGTGATCGATTATCAGATGAAGATCACAAAGGAAGGATACAAAGATGTCCTTACGTTCGAAATCGAAGCCACTGACGAAAGCGATACGGTAAGGAAGATCATTATCGATGCAATAAGTGCCATATCAGAGATAAAGAACGGTTTGGAGGACGATCTGATCGATGTGCCGAAGGTGGTATTCACGGATATAGGCTCAATGGAATACGCAGCAAAAGCCAAGAAGATAGTGGATCTCAGAGGGAATTTCGACAAAGAATGAGGTCAGATGCCTTTTGCCGCTCTGATGACATCGGTTATCAGTGTCCTATCCGAACATTGCTCTATGAAAGTTCCGGTGACGATGATGTTGGCACCTGCCTTCCTGGCGGCTTCGGCAGCCTCAGGGGTCCTTATCCCTCCGCCGACGATCAACGGGATGGTGACCGTATCCCTCACAGCACTGATCATTCTGGGCGGCACGGGCTCATCGGCTCCGCTTCCTGCCTCAAGATATACGAAGTTCATGCCCAGATACTCGCAGGCCAGAGCATAGGCTGCAGCGCTCTTTTGATCATCTCTCTTTATGGGTTTCGCTTTTCCGACCTCGGCGACCTTCATTCCAGGTTCAACGATTATGTATCCCATGGAAATCGGTTCCATTCCCAGCTGTTTGATGATGAGACTCGCGTAAGCTTGAGCGCCGATCACCATTCCTAGGTCAGTGCTATTCACCATACTCATGAAAAAGAGGGCGTCGCATTTTTCGGGTAATGCATGGGGTCCGGCAGGAAAATAGATGACAGGTAATTTTGTCGCCTTTTTGATGGCCATTGCGGTTTCATTCACGTTCTCCGTCGTGATTCCGGTAGATCCCCCGATCATAATGGCATCTGTGCCTGCTTCTTTGCATTCCAAGGCGATTCTGGCGGCCTCTTCGGCTGATTGTTTATCAGGATCGAGGAGGGTCATGTGAAGTGTTCCTTTTTTTATCCTATCCATAACATACTCTTTTACCGTCATCTTATATCACTCCGAGTATGAATGCCACAAGTGCTATCATCATGGCAAATTTTGCAGTTTTTTGAGCCTTGTGGGGGTTATTGAAAAGAATTAAAGCGGCGTATATAAACATTGCATCTGCTACCAGAACGGTCAAGTAGAGGTATCCCAGGTCGTTGTTCAGTACGGGCAATAGGCTCAATGCCGGTCCGGCCACAAAGAAGAAGGCCGCAATAAATCCCGCGTTCTTCTTTCCGACCCTCATCGGAAGGGTGGATCTTCCTTTGTCACCGTCTACATCTTCGATGTCCTTCGTTATCTCACGGCCGATGGATACAAGGGTTGCCAACAATGCGACCACATAGCTGTTCTCTATATGCCCTACTATTGCACCCCCCAGGAGAAATATCATCCCCGTGAGCACTGCGATTGTGACATTTCCGATGAATCCTCTTTGCTTCAACAGTAATTCGTATGAGATCATCAGGACAGATGCTACGATGACAATGATCGTCGAAAGCGGATCCTTCAAGAGGAGTGAAAGTATACATGCGGCCAACAACGTGCCTGTGCCCACATACAGTGCATCCTCCGGCTTCATCCTTCCGGACGGTATGGGCCTGTCCGGATGGGATATCGTATCGATGTCCTTGTCGATATAGTCGTTTATGGAATTTCCGCCAGCGATAAACAAGGTGACCACGAAGCAGGAGATGAGTACGTTCTCCCAATAATTGCCGATATTCAATCCCACAGCTATGAAGGCTGAGACGAATATACCGACGATGCCCATGAGACAGTTACCCAATCTGAACAACTGGAGATACTTATTCACGGACCCTCATCCTGATTGTTCCATATAATCATTGGTTTTTCTGAATATGTGATAGTATCTAGACAGGGACCCGTGGACCCTTTGAATATGAACGCACTCTTTCCTCATAGGGCCATACGAGATCTCGTGTGGCAACACCACACCGACCGTGTGATCCATCTTCAGTGTTTCTCGGAATGATACCATAGCTCTTCCGTAGATGCTGTCGATATCTTCACCGCCTGTATGTGTGGACCTTCCATACGGGGGATCGCAGGCTATTCCGTCGACCTCGCCGAATCTCTCGAATGTCCTGGATACATCCAGTACATCGGAATCATACAGTTCAAGATCGTAAAAATCCATGTTTTCCCGTGTTCCGTCGATCATCTCCTGATCGAAATCTGATGCAATCGGCTTCATACCCATGAATGCCGCTTCTATGACTATTCCACCCGTACCGCAAAAAGGATCCAACACGACACTCCCACGTTTCACCCCGGTAAGGTTGATCAACGCCCTAGCGTACCTTGGGTGCAGAGATATCGGTGAGAAGAACGGTCTCTCTCCGACCTTTCTCGTTTCAAGTATATCTCTGTTGATCGTTCTCTGACCCAAGAAGACATGGATCTTGTCGCTCATGAACATCCATACCTCCTGTTCAGGTGTTTTTAGATCTACATCATTCTTCTTTGAAAGTATCCCGCCCAACTTTCTGATTAGGTCCTGAGAATCTATATTTTTCATTTTCCCCTCGAATCTCTTTCCTCTTACGGCAAACGATCCTTCGGGAATGGTGATATCGTTGAACCCTGAGAGATCATCAGGATTGAAGGAGCCAAGATGTCTTCCTATCCTATGCGTCAGAGAGATTCGATCCGCAATGTCATCCAGATGTTCTTCATCAAATGATGCAACGACGTAGCCCGGGCCTTCGGCGATCAGATTGTATGAATCGGTCTCGGCTTCTATGCATTTCAAAGCCTCGGCCGAGCACATCGTCTTATGTTCGCCTGAAAGCTCGAAGAAGAAGGGGGAGTTCACGCCCCCCTGATTGGGTTTTAGTCTTTAATACCATCTTCGGTGATCATGAACACGGCCTCTCCCTCTGGGAGGTTGGGCGAATCGATGAGTCTTGCGATCCTCTTTCCAGCCTTTCCCTTGCGGAGATAGAGGCGGAATGTTGCGGTATGACCTACAATATTACCGCCGATGGGTCTCGTAGGGTCTCCGAAGAATGCATCGGGTTTTGCCGATACCTGGTTTGTGACCACAATGACGGCATTGTTCAAAGTGCTGAAATTCAGCAGATCGTGCATATGGCGATTCAGGATCTGCTGTCTTTCTGCGAGAGCGCCCCTTCCGACATATTCAGCTCTGAAATGTGAGGTAAGGGAATCCACGATCATCAATCTGACTTTTGTTTCCTGTGCAAGCTCAAGTGCTTTATCAACAAGAAGTATCTGATGTTGAGAGTTGAACGCTCTAGCAACATGTATTCTTCTGAGGACAGCATCTGGATCTACACCGAGGTAGTTGGACATCTGTATGATCCTTTCCGGTCTGAATGTATTCTCGGAATCGATGATTATGACATCGGAGTCCAGTCCGCCTTTTTCTTCGGGGAGTGTTGCATTCACTGCCAACTGAAAACACAATTGTGTCTTGCTGCTTCCGAATTCTCCGAAGAACTCGACTATCGACTGACTTTCCAATCCGCCGTTCATAAGTTCATCTAATGCTTTTGACCCAGTTGTCAACTTAGTTATCGTTTTACGTCTTTCAAGGACCTCATCGCCGGTTTCGAAACCGCCGATGTCGGCACAGAGTTTTGCTCCTTCAATAATGTCCGCTGCTTTCTTGTCGCCGATTTCGCATTTTTCTGCAAGATCGGCAGCCGAAGCCACTGCAATGGCCATTACATCGTTGTAACCCGCTTCGTGGAGTTTCTCTGCTATGGCTGGTCCTACTCCTGGTATTTCTTCAAGGGTTTTTGCGACCATTGTTATCACTAGGTCAAGCACTCTTATTTCGGTATATAAACAAAATTGGGGGGTGACCGAAAATAGTCTTCTGCTAAGATCCCGAACGAATGCGGTTCTACCGGAGAAAGCAGCAAAAGAAATTCATTGCGGCAACTCTGAAGATATAAACATTTAAATGACAGATACAGATTGTCGAATAATGGCAAAGAAGAGGCGACGAGTAGAAAAGGATGCGAAGGAGGAGTACGAGTTTACGCCTCCAGAATTCGATGAGAAGGAGTTTATTCTCAAAGACATCTACGGATCGAAGATGCTTTTCGCAGTCACGTTACTTGCCGTTGTCATAGGTGTGCTCGCGTCGTGCATAGGAAAGGTCTGGTCGTGGTATGGCGGCCTTCTGCTGATCATAGTCGTGATCGCGGGTATGAAGCCGTTTCTCAGGATCATTAAATTGGATGCGGACCTTATCGAGCAGAAGTCGATGTTGGGCAACTACGTATTGTTCTTCCTGCTCTCGTTGGGTGTGTGGATACTTCTTATCAATCCGCCTTTCGTCTGAGTCAAACATCTTTAAATTGTTTGTAATGTCGCAGTCTTTTACACTTCCCAGCTGTGTTTCGGGTCGAGGAGCTCCGTCAGAAGTTTCGGGTCGGTGTCGTTCAATGTGGCATTATGGTCCATTATCTTCATAGTGGTCGGTTTTATCTCTCTGCCGATTCCGGCTATAGCCGCTTCATCGGTTAGCATCTCCGCTGCAGTAAAGTACATCCTCTCCGCAATCACTGTCCAATGGCCGTTTTCAATGAAAGGCTCTCCGAATTCGTTGTTTTTCCATTTTTCATGAAATGCGGCAGACGTCTTGACCCAGACCGGAGGGCCGATATGTTTGTACGTCTTCGAGAGTATGTCACGTTCTATTTCGAACACGATCACGACCTCCTTGTCCGTCATCTTGTGGACGGCCCTAAGCACATTGAACGAGAAAGCATCAAGTTTCGCGGAAAGAGCGTACTGTGTCTTCCACAGCTGTGAATGAAGGTTGTCTTCGTTCACCTCTGGTCTCGTAAATTTGACGGTCACAAGTCTTGTCCCGTGGAGCTCTGTCTTCATGATCAGTGTGTCTTTATCTAGAGGTATCCTGTCTTTTGGGAAAAAGAATTTCTCATCCGGCATTCTGATGTACGATTTGCAAGCTGTTATGAATTCTGCGAGTGTGTCGATGTGGACTGCGGATGCAACGTTCCTTCTCGGATCCACGGGATCGTAAAGTACAATCGGAGCTACCATAGGGGGGCCTCTCTTCTCTATGACGATGGTAACGCCCTCCTTCCATTCCGCTGCAGCTATGATCGCATCTATGAATCCTCCGTAATGAAGCGTTATTAGTTCGCACATGTAGCCGGAGAATCCTCTGGTGTTGGGTTCGGCCCCGTAGGTACCTATCCCCTTCATGAATTTCTTCATGAGGCGGATCTCATCCTTCATCTGTCCATCTGTCTTCGACAGTATGTAGTCGGTATGGAAAGGGGTCCTGTCCACAGAGGTAAGGAGATTCTCGGTCGATGCGATATTGTAGCATGGGACCATGTCGACATCCAGATCCTCATAAGTTCCTCTTATGTATGGATGTTCAGCATACATCTGTTCGCCGTGAAGTATGTCCTCTCCGGCCTTAAGTCCGATTTTTTCGAGTTCCTCTCTTGGGACATACAGGGGAAACATGAGGAACACATCCAGGTCGGGATCGGAAAGGAACGTTCCCTTTGCGACCGAACCTACAAATTTGACATTGATGTCCAATTTGTGCACGCTAACGTAATTCAGGACTTCCTTTTTCAAACTTTCAGCCCTGTTCAGTATACTCTCCGTCTCTTCGGCGGTGGGCTTGATCCTCTTGAGTACATCAGATTCGATGCTCATCATTCCTCCAATACTATCATCTGATTTATTCGTTGGGATTGGAAATATTAATAGGAAGAAGTCCATGGACCATTATGCGCAGATGTCCGCAGTGCGGTGCAACATACGATGACGGAAATTCCTTCTGTCTCAGGTGCGGAGCCTTACTTGTGCAGGAGGAGGGAGTTCATTTTCCACCAAAGGCCAAACAGAAGGCGGATCCTTCAAAGATCATCGCGGTCTTTGTCGCCGTCATGATAATCGCAGCCGCCATCGTGGTTCTCTATTATCCAAGGACGGAAGAGGAGGTTTCCAATAAACTGGAATTCGAATGGAAATATGACGGAACCGATTACACGTACAAACTCGAGTTGGACACCGACTACTACAATACGATGATGACGAGTACGATTAATAGAGCCGGCACCTCAGCATCGGATCGTTATGTGATAGAGGACAGCAACGGCGATGAAACGACGGTCTTCGCCGTTAAGGACTACATCGTCGTCGATGAATATATCCAAAAATTGGTGGTGGACATAACGGCTCTGTACGAGGAGAAGTACGGAGAGGGATCGCCCGCGACGGATCCGATAGGTTATGCGAATTATCTGTTAGCATTCGCACAGTATATACCGTACGATTACGAGGAAGCGGATAGTGGGAAAGACTACTGGAGATATCCGCTAGAGACATTGTACGATGGTATCGGCGACTGTGAAGACAAATCGATACTTGCGGCAGCTATGTATGCAGCCGCAGATATCGCCGATATAGTCGAAATAAGTGCGGGGGTATTCATATTGCCAAGCCATCTCATGGTTGCGGTGAACGATACCATAGGTACCATAGAGGGAGCGGTCATCCACAGCGATTATTATTCTGGCGAGACAACCAACACAACATGGAAGCTGGGAGAGATAGCAAACGTATTCGATCAATCGTATTTCCATCTGTACACCGGGTACAGTACCGAGTACTACTACGATTAGGATTGCTCTGTTATGGTGATGGTGAGTTTCACGTAACCGATGGGGGCCGAATCTCCGACAAGTTCGACGACACATTCATTATCGGATGTTTCAAAGCTCTCTAGGTTGAACAGAACGCCGCTGAATCCGGCGTATTCCGGTACAGCGCCAACGATGGTATCGGGCGTGTAGAGATCGATGGTATCGCTGACCGCTTCATTATCATTATCCAGGGTATCGAAGTCCAGCATGAATATCGTGAAGTACAGGTCATCCGGATTCGTGTCGGTGTTGAAGGAGTGTTGATTGCCCGACTGTGGGAAATACAAAGCCGGATCTGCATCATATATGCTGACATTCCATGTGCCGGAATCTCTGGAGTTCCAGCTGTATGTACCGTTCTCAATCTCCTCCAGTGTTCCGCATTCGATGACGAAGTATATCTCGGCCACACGGTCGTCCGGATCCAATTGTCCGGACGCATCAAGAACGTAGAACGAGTCGATCGTCACCGTGACCTTGTAGTCCGGTGTATCGTTCTCCGCGGGTGGTATCAGGAAAGCGACCGTTGCGATGATCATGACAATCACGAGGATTACCGAAAGTACCACGTTCAGTTTCGTCATATTGCTGTCATTCTTCGGAACGGGGGTATTCGCGGAACTCGAATCCACAGCTCTCCCGCAGTAGGGACAAACGCGATCGCCGTCATTCAGAGCTTTTCCGCAATATCTGCAAAACACCATACTATCACGTCAACGATGTCGGCCTATAAAACAACTTCATAATTCCCAATCCTTGCTCCAGTCGGGTTTGGATGGAGTGATATGACCCACGGAAAGATCCTCGAGGTCCAAGGTCATTAGGTCCTCCCCAGCGATCGTTCTGACGCCGGTCGCATTCTCGACCATGGCTGCCTGTGCAGCGGGACCGGACCTCAGCATCACTATTCCGAGGTGAACGAATATTGCGAGTTCGGGTCTGACGCGTTCGATGAACTTCCCGGCGTCCGCTGTGCACAGATGTCCCCTGATACGATTCTCGTTCGGTGTCGTCACCGGAAGAATGAGTACCTTGGATCCTATGTACTGGTCTGCAATTGTGTCAGAGTATGCTGTATCACTCACGTAGGCCAGAACGCCGTTCTCCGTGTGAAATCTGAACCCCACGTTCGTGGGATCGCTGTGATCAGCAGTCATAATCTCCGTTCTGACACCGGCGATATCGCAAACATCTCCGGCTCTGATCGTGCAGCACATTTTCGGAATTCTCTTGTGATATTCCGATATGCACGGTCCGAGACCGTTCTGCCCTTCCATGACGCTGACACTGCCGTAAACCTCCCCGCGGTGCACCCATCCGCCCTTACCCATGCCTTCTATCACTATCTCGGCATCAGAGTAATGGTCAGGGTGGCAATGTGATATCACAACCGCGTCGGTTCTTTCAAGGTTGTATCTTATTAGACACATATTGGTGAGTGCGCCCGGTCCAGGATCCACATGAATACGGGTCCCGGTATCGAGTATGAAACCGCCGGTGCTCCTAGCCTGGAACATGGTCGTATGTCTTCCACCGCCTGTACCCAGAAATATAACCTTGGCAGTCACATTTCGACCATGGTTGCACCGATATATCAGGCTTTTGAAGTTACGAAACGATTAATATTCAGATGGAAATCACGTTCCTATGCTGTTGGTCATTCGCAATGCATGGATAGTCACACAGGATGCATTGAGACGTATCGTGAAGGGTGATGTCGTAGTGGATGACGGGAGAATCGTTTCCGTCGGGACCGCATATACAGGTTCCGCCGACGTCGACATCGATGCTTCCGGCGATATAGTGATGCCGGGTATGGTCAACACCCATACACATGTGGCGATGTCCGTGTTGAAGGGAGCATGCGACGATCTTCAATTTCCAGATTTTCTTAACAGGGTGTTCAAGATAGACTCCGATAGGACGGACAGGGACATCGATATCGGTACAAGACTGGGCTGTATGGAGATGATGCGTGGTGGTACGACGACCTTTGTGGATCTCTACTATTCGGAAGATGTGATCGCAAAGGCCGTGCAGGACGCGGGGATCAGAGGTGTTCTTTGCTGGTGCTGTCTCGATGAGCAGTTCACCACCCAAAAGGGGGATCCAGTGGATAACTGCAAGAACTTCTATGAGAAGCACAAAGCGATCAGGAAGATAGTTCCGGGTGTTGGATTGCAGGGC
>Ga0172378_10004867_pt1 | contig 12565 bp, 13 predicted proteins | sample GrowelOW332metaG_FD_119755 | JGI IMG/M metagenome (GOLD analysis project Ga0172378, IMG submission 119755) | Groundwater microbial communities from an aquifer near a municipal landfill in Southern Ontario, Canada - Pumphouse #3_1 metaG | ecosystem: Environmental > Aquatic > Deep subsurface >...
GGAATATCAGTTAATACAAAAATGAATAAATTTGAACCAAGTTTATTAGTTATCCAGTTCTCAACTGATCCAAAGAAAGAATTAGAAGTCAGAAAAGGGATAGAAAATGAAGTTGAAAAGATAAATAAAGGTAAAATAGATTTAAAAACTTTAAACAGCGTTAAGGAAAATTATAGAAATATTTATGAAAGTTTAATAAAGGAAAATTACTATTGGAAGATATTTTTGGAAAATAAAATTCTAGAAAAGGAAAAATATGAAAAAATGACCCCTGAAAAATATAATGTATTGGTTAGTGAAGAAAGATTATCTGAATTTGGGAAAAAATTCATAGATAAAGGAAATTATATAAATATTATATTAAAACCAGAAAAAGAAAAAAAATAAATGGAGGATATATATGGAATTAGAAAAGGGATACTTAAAAAGTATAATGGATTTTAACGATGATTTTGTAAATAACAAGGATTATGAAACATTTAAAACTACAAAATATCCAGACAAAAAAATAGTGGTTCTATCTTGTATGGATACAAGGTTAACAGAACTGTTACCAAAGGCAATGAATTTAAAAAATGGAGATGCTAAGTTTATAAAAAATGCAGGGGGAGTTGTAATGCATCCCTTTGGAAGTGTTATGAGAAGTATCTTAGTTTGTGTTTATGAGTTTAAAGTAAAAGAAGTTTATGTTGTAGCTCATTTGAACTGTGGTATGAGTAATCTAAACACAGAAAAATTAGTGGAAAAAATTGTAAAAAGAGGAATAGGAGAAGAAACTATAGATTTGCTTTCTAATTCAGGAATAAATGTAAAAGAGTGGCTTAGTGGTTTCGAATCAGTTGAAAGTTCTTTAATACAAACAGTTTCTGAAGTTAAAAGTCACCCTTTAATGCCAAAGGATGTTGCTGCACATGGGCTTATAATGAATCCTGAAACTGGAAAACTTCAATTGAAAATCGATGGTTGGAATAATTTGAAATAATAATAATGATTGGAGTAGAGATGTTTGAATTTTTTATAGCAAGAAAACATATATTTCAAAAGAAAAAACAAAGTTTAATAGGAGTGTTAGGAGTTGTAATAGGAATAACTGTTTTAATAGTTTCATTGGGGATATCAAATGGATTAGATAAAAATATGATAGATAGTATATTATCATTGGGAAGCCATATAACTGTTACAGATACAAGGGTTAAAAAATCTTATAATATTTTAGAAAAAGAATTTATGAAGATAAAAGAAATAAAAGGTGTCATTCCTAAAATATCTTCTCAAGGTTTGATAAAATATAAAAATGAATTTGGAGACTATGTTTCAGGGGTTAAAATAGATGGATTAGATATAGAAAAAGCTGAAAAAGGAATGAACTTAAGTGGGAAAATAGTAGAGGGTAAACTAGATTTAAATAAAAAAAATAGCGTTTATATTGGAAAAGAATTATATAAGGATATGATGGCCAATATTGGGGATAAGTTAACTTTAGTTTCCTCTGAAAACCAAAAAATTCCCTTTGTAATAACTGGGGTTTTTGAAAGTGGATACTATGAGTACGATATGAATATGGTTATAATTCCATTGAAAACCGCTCAGTATATGCTTTATAAAGATGATGAAGTATCTAGTTTAGAGATAGATTTAAAAAATCCTTATGATGCTAAAAAAGTATCTAATATTTTATTTGATAAATTCAACTTATTTAATAGAACTTGGGGAGATCAAAATAAAAATTTGTTATCAGCTCTTTCCTTGGAAAAAACAGTTATGGTAGTTGTTTTTTCTTTAATAGTATTAATAGCAGCCTTTGTTATATGGGTAATAATGAATATGCTTGTTAGGGAAAAAATAAAGGATATAGGAATAATGAGAGCCATGGGAGTTTCTAAGAAAAGTATTATGAAAATATTTTTATTAGAAGGAATGATGATTGGTATAACAGGGGTTATCATAGGAATATTAATATCCCTTGGACTGCTTTGGATATTGGAAAATTATACTCTTAGTGGGATTACTTCAATATATTATATAAGTAAAGTTCCTGTGGAAATTTCTTTTAAAGAAATTTCAGTAATAGTTATTTTAAATCTAATAGTTGTTTTTATATCAAGTGTATTCCCTGCTTATAGAGCTGGTAAACTTGAAACAATGGAGGCTTTAAGACATGAATAATATTTTAGAACTGAAGAATATAAATAAAACATACAGAGGGAAAACTGAAGATTTGCATATTTTAAAGGACTTAAATTTAAAAGTTGAAGAGGGAGAATTTATTTCAATTTTAGGTAAGTCTGGATCTGGTAAATCAACATTATTAGGGATAATAGGTCTTTTGGATAATTTTGATAGTGGAGAAATATATATAAATAATAACAAAATCGATAAATTTGAGTCTAATAAGTTAGATAGATTAAAAAATAAAGATTTAGGTTTTGTTTTTCAATTTCATTATTTATTACCAGAATTTACAGCTTTGGAAAATGTTATGATTCCTTGTTTGATAGAAAATTTTTCAAATAAAAAAATAATAGAGGAAAAAGCAAAAACATTATTAAAAAAAATAGGTTTAGGAGAAAGGTATAATCATAAACCTAGTCAATTATCAGGTGGAGAAAAACAAAGGGTAGCAATAGCTAGGGCATTGATAAATGATCCTAAAATAATTTTAGCAGATGAACCTACAGGAAATTTAGATGAAGAAACAAGTGAAGAGATACACAATTTATTAAAAAAAATAAATAAGGAAAATAATCAAACTATAATAGTTGTAACTCACTCAAAAGAGTTGGCTAATATAACAAACAAGCAATATTTTGTAAAACATGGAAAATTAGTTTTAGAAAAATAAAAATAAAAAAAAGGAATTATTTGAGTTATGGTGAATAATATTATAACAACAGAGGGTGAAGCACCCAGAGGAGTGATGATTTATGAAAGTTTCTATATTAGGAAGACATTTAACAATAACCAATGCAATTAATGATTACACAGAAAAGAAGGTTTTGAAATTAGAAAAATATTTCAATCGTATAGGAGATGTATCAGTAACTTTATCAGCAGTTAAGTTGAAAACAGGGCCATCACATACAGCAGAAATGATAACAAATGTTAATGGAAATGTTTTAAAAGCTGTTTCAACAGAAAAAGTTCTTTATATTGCTATAGATAAAGCAGCTTCAATTTTAGAAGGACAAGTAAAAAAATATAAATCAAAATTAAGAGATGGTAATGCAACTGAATCACCAAGAACTTTTAATTTTAATATGGATACAAATGAAGTTTCAACTAGTTGGACAAAGCAAATAGTTAAAGTAGAACTTGAAGCTAAACCAATGAACTTAGAAGAAGCAATACTTCAAATGGAAACAATGGGAAAAGATTTCTATGTTTTCTTTAATGGGGATACTGAAGAAATGAATGTAGTTTATAAAAAAAGAGATGGAAATTACGCTCACATAGAACCAAGAGTGGAAAAATAAAAAGATACAGCATATAAAAATAGTGCATTTTCATGCACTATTTTTTATTTTTTGAATATTAAATTTCAATTGTTCCTATAAATTTTCCATGTGAAAATAAATGTAAGAAACTATAATCTAAAGGATTTGATTTCACCTCTATCTCTTTTCCTTCAAAACTTTTTAAAAGATTATCCTTATACAACAAATTTTTAAATCTTAAAGCAGAGGATGAAATTTTTCTAGTAGAAGACTGAAGAAAAATATCTAGTACTCTAAATTGTAGTTGTTTTTCTAGTATTGTATAATCAATAGCATAGTTATATTTTGTTGAATCTAAATAAATATAAGAATTTAAGAATTTAATTAAATAATCAGATGAAATCTTTTTATTTTTAAGTTTAAATTCTTTATAAATATCATACTTTAAAAAATTTATAAATCTTAAAAGTTCGTCATTGTTTTGACCATTAGAGTACTCAGATAACTTTATTTTAGTTTCGTCAAATATTGACTTTGCAATATTTTTTGGAATAGAATTTTTAGTATCAATTAAAATTTCTTTAGGAAGATTTAATTTTTCCTTTAGAGAGGAAACTTTTAAGATACTTTGTCTTATAAATCCAAGTAAAGAATAGATGTTTGAAGTTTCAAATATTATTGAAAAATTAATAATATTTAAATTAGAAGCATCAAACATTATAATTAAATTTGGAACTTTTTTAACATTATTAATATTAAGAAGAATATAAGTGGGTATTTCAATAACAATATAAATTTCATTTTCTTTTTTTATTTTTTCAATGTGTAAATCTGTTGATTTTTTAAAAAAATGATCAATATTATTAACTATTCTATAAAATGTAGGATAGCTAATATTATATTTTTTATTTTTAAAAAAATAAGTATATTTATTGTAAAGTTTGGATATATTTCCATCATCACTAGTTTCACATAATTTTTTAATTAATTTTAAATCATTTTTATCTACAGATTTAAAAGAATTTTTATCTTCTCTTTTTTTCTTATCCAATCCAAGCATTCCGTTTTCTTTGTAAGACTTAGTCCATCTTTTTAAAGTAGCGTAGGATATTCCAGATTCTATTTCTATTTCTTTTAGTTTTTTTTCTTTTCTCAAAAAAGGCTCAATTATCTTAAATCTTTTTATTTGAATATCATTGCTATTATTCATAGCTTAGTTCCTCCATATCTTTTAAAATATTTATAAATATATACTACTATATAAAATATATAAAATCAAATTTTAAATAATTAAAAATAAAAAAGGCTCAAATTAAATGAAAAAAAACTTGACTTTTTTGGAATAAAAAGTTATTATTTTCTTACATAAAAAGAAAAAATGATACATAAAAAAACTATAAAAACAAAAAGGAGAGATAGGGTGAAAATTTTTTCAGAAGTTCAAAAAGTTGGAAAAGCATTGATGACACCAGTTGCTATATTACCTGCAGCAGGACTATTTTTAGCATTTGGTAATAAATTAGGGATTCCTTTAATGGAACAAGCAGGGGGAATAATATTTGCTAATTTACCATTATTATTTGCAGTTGGTGTAGCAATTGGTCTTGTTGGAGGAGATGGAGTTGCAGCTTTAGCTTCAGTTGTAGCAATATTAATAATGAATACAACAATGGGTATTGTTTCAGGGGCTGAAGCTGGAATTAAAGCTGGTAATCCAGCATTTGCAATGGTTATGGGAGTGCCCACTTTACAAACAGGAGTCTTTGGAGGATTAATTGCAGGGATAATTGCAGCACTTTGCTATAAGAAATTCTATAAAACAGAATTACCACCATTTTTAGGGTTCTTTGCAGGGAAAAGATTAGTTCCAATAGTAACAGCAGTTATAGCTTTCTTAATAGGTCTTGCAATGCCAGCAATTTGGAGGCCAGTCCAAATAGGTCTTGCTAAAATTAGTTATTTAGCAAATGGAACAAATACAAATATTTCAACCTTTATATTTGGTGTAATAGAAAGATCTTTAATACCATTTGGATTACATCATATATTTTATGCACCATTTTGGTTCCAATTTGGAGACTATACAAATCATGCAGGTCAAGTAATAAATGGAGATCAAGCAATTTGGTTTGCAATGCTCAAAGACGGAGTTACAAACTTCTCTGCTGCAAGTTATCAAGGAGCAGGTAAATTTATGACAGGAAAGTTCCCATTTATGATGTTTGGACTTCCAGCAGCAGCTCTAGCAATGTATCATGAAGCAAGACCTGAGAAGAAAAAGATTGTAGCCGGTATATTATTTTCAGCAGCTTTGACTTCTTTTTTAACTGGAATAACAGAGCCAATTGAATTTTCTTTTTTATTTGTAGCGCCAATCCTATATGGATTCCATTGTATATTTGCAGGTTTATCTTTTATGTTAATGAATATACTAAAAGTTAGAATAGGTATGACATTTTCTGGGGGATTAATTGACTATGTTGTATTTGGAGTGTTACCAGGAACTTCAGGATTCCAAACTCGTTGGTACTTAGTAATAGTTGTAGGACTAATTTTAGCAATAGTTTATTATTTTGGATTTAGATTTGCAATTAGAAAATGGAATTTAATGACTCCAGGAAGGGAAGAAATTATAAATGAAACTGAAAGTGTTCAAGGGGATGAATTAGCAGTATCTGTATTGGAAGCTTTAGGAGGAAAAGATAATTTAGTTTCTTTAGATGCCTGTATAACTAGATTAAGAGTTGAGGTAAAGGATACAAACTTAGTAAATGATAAAGATCTTAAGAATTTAGGGGCATCAGGAGTTTTAAAAGTTGGAGAAAATGGAGTACAAGCAATATTTGGATCAAAAGCACAATTTATTTGCAATGATTTAAAGGGAATAACAGGAATATAAATTTTTTTCACAAAATAGATACACCACAAAACACTAAAAAGACTCGTATTTATGCGAGTCTTTTTAGTGTTTTTATCAATTTAAAAAATAATATATGTATATAAATTTTATGTTTAGCAATTATTTATTTAGGTAAGCACAAATAAATGAATTTTACAATAAAAATAATAAAAATTAATATCTATAAACAATAAAAAATGTTATAATAATAATGAATAGATACAAGTTTTTGTATAATAAAATTAAAATTAAGGAGATTAAAAGATGTTTATAGATGAAGTTGTAATTACAGTAAAAGCTGGAAATGGTGGGGATGGAGCTGCCACGTTTAGAAGAGAAAAATTCATCCAATTTGGTGGACCAGATGGTGGAGATGGTGGAAGAGGTGGAGAAGTTAGATTTGTAGCAGACTCTAACATAAACACCCTTGTTGATTTTAAATTTAAGAAAAAATTTCAAGCTGAAGATGGTGGAAACGGAGCTAAAAAAAGATGTTTTGGTAAAAATGGAGAAGATTTAGTAATAAAGGTTCCAGTTGGAACTCAAGTTAGAGATTACGAAAGCGGAAAATTATTGCTAGATATGAATACTCTTGGGGAACATAGAGTATTTTTAAGAGGTGGAAAAGGTGGATTTGGAAATGAAAAATTTAAAAATTCAATAAGAAGAGCACCTAAAATGGCAGAAAAAGGAAGAGAAGGAGCAGAGGTAAAGGTTAAATTAGAACTAAAACTTCTAGCAGATGTTGCCCTTGTTGGATATCCTTCAGTTGGAAAATCAAGTTTAATAAATAAAGTTTCTTCAGCTAAATCAAAGGTAGGAGCTTATCACTTTACAACTTTAGAGCCTAAACTAGGAGTAATTAGATTAGGGGAAGAAAGATCATTTGTTATTGCAGATATACCTGGGTTAATAGAAGGGGCAAGTGAAGGGGTTGGACTTGGGGATAAATTCTTAAGACATATTGAAAGATGTAAAATGATTTATCATATTGTTGATGTTTCAGGAATAGAAGGAAGAGATCCAATTGAAGACTATAAAAAAATAAATAATGAATTAACAAAATTTAGTGAAAAATTAGCAAATAAAAAACAAATAATATTAGCAAATAAAATGGATTTATTATGGGAAACAGAAAAATACGAAGAATTTAAAAAATATGTTGAAGCTGATGGGCATAAAGTTTATCCAATATCAGTTATATTAGGAGATGGAATAAAAGAAGTTATTAATGAAACATATACATTACTTCAAAATATTAAAAGGGAACCTTTAGAGGAAGAAGCAAATATATTACAAGTTATTAAGGAACAAAAAACTACCAAAGCACCATTTATTATTACTGAAACTGAAGAAGGACTTTATGATGTTGATGGAGCTATGGTTGACGGAGTTTTAGCTAAATACATAATAACTTATGAAGAAGAATCAGTGATAACATTTATACATATGTTAAAAAATCTAGGACTAGAAGAAGCCTTGAGAGAAGCAGGAGTTCAAGATGGGGATACTATAAGAATAGCAGATGTAGAATTTGATTATGTTGAATAGTTAAAGGAGAAAATTAATGATAGGAATAGTTATAGCTGGGCCTACTGGAGTAGGGAAAACTGAATTATCTTTGAAAATAGCTAAATTATTACAAGGTGATATAATCTCTGCAGATTCAGCTCAAGTTTATAGGAATATGAATATTGGAACTGCTAAAATAACAGAAGAAGAAAAACAAGGGATCAAGCATTATATGCTTGATGTAGTTGATCCAGTTGAAAAATATAGTGTTGGTGATTATCAAAGAGAAGTTGATGGAATATTATTTGAAAAGGAAAAAGAAAATAAAAATATAGTCTTAACAGGGGGAACTGGTCTGTATATTAGGTCAATTACAGATGGGTTGTCAGATTTACCAGGAGCAGATGAAAAATTAAGACAGAATATGGAAAAATTTTCAGATTCTGAACTTTTAAAACAATTAAGAGGACTAGATGAAGAAAGTGCAAATTTAATCCATGAAAATAATAGGAAAAGAGTGGAAAGAGCTTTGGAAGTTTGTCTATTAACAGGGGAAAAATTTTCAGAAATTTCTAAAAAAAATATCAAAAATAATAATTATAAATTTTTAAAGCTGTATCTTACTAGAGATAGAGAATCATTATATGCAAGAATAAATAAAAGAGTTGATATAATGATGGAACAAGGGCTTTTAGAAGAAGTGAAATTTTTGTATGAAAAATATGGTGGGGAAATTTTAAAAAAAATAAATATTATTGGATATAACGAACTTATTAATTTTTTAGAGGGGAAAATTTCCTTAGAAGAGGGAATAAATGCTATTAAAAAAAATTCAAGAAGATATGCTAAAAGACAAATAACTTGGTTTAAAAAAGATAAAGATTATGTAGTATTAGACATGGATAAAATGTCAGAAAAAGAAACAATATTAGAGATTCAAAAGCTTTATTCATCAAAGGTATATTAATAATTAACTTGATAAATATTATCAGTTATGATATCATAAAATAGTATTTAATGGGAGTTACACCTATGAAAAAAATAGCAGTTTTTTTTACTTTAATTTTTTTATTTATCTCTTGTTCAAACAATCAAATAAAGATTGGAGATGAAAATATAAATAGTTTTTTAACAAATATTAAGATGAATATTAAAAATAATAATATTTCAGCTATTGAAAATGATTTTGAACAGAGCATTTATAATAAAAAAACAATAGAAGAGTTGAAAAAATATAATTTTGAAAATGTAAACATAGTATTTGGTAAAACTAAAATAATAGGGACACATGCTGAAAATATTATAGGTTTTGTTTTTTCAGAAGAAGTTATTTATTTGCATGGAAAATATAAGCTTGTAAAAGGAAAATGGAAAATAGAGAGGGTGGAAGATGGGAGAAAAAATAATGAAAAATAATGAAATAAAACTTCTTGTTTCTTCAGCTTTAGAAAATCTTTCCGTTATTAGATCATTAATAAAAACTTATTTGAACCTTCATAATATAGAAGAAAGAAATATTATGGAGATTTTGACAATAGTAGATGAACTTGCAACAAATGTTGTAGAGCACGGTTATCAATATCAACCTGGAGAATTAATAATTACAGTTGAAAAAGATAATAATATTATAAGATTGGTAGTAGAAGATAATGGAATTGGTTTTGATGATAAAAAATTGAGTAAAGAAGAAGGCGGAATGGGTCTGAAGATAGCAAAGAAAATGTCAGATAACTTTAAAATTGAGAAAAAATTAAACGGAACTAAATTTAAAGTTGAGAAAAAAATTAAGGAGGGTAATTAATAATATGGATGCAAATTTCAATATATTAGAAAGAAAAGAAGGAGAAATTGTTGTAATAGAAGTAGCTGGAGAATTAGATGCTTTAGTGGCCCCTAAATTAAAAGAAAAAATTTCGAAGGAAATGGAAAATGGGGAAACTAAGTTTATTATAAATTTTAAAGAATTAGTTCATATTAATAGTTTAGCAATGGGAATATTAAGAGGAAAATTAAAATCTACAAAGGAAATAGGCGGAGATATTAAGCTTTCAAACTTAAACGAACACATTAAATCTATATTTGAAATGATAGGTTTAGATGAAATATTTGAAATATTTGAAAATGAAAAAGAGGCTTTAGATAGCTTTAAAAAATAAATAAGGAAGTGAATATATGGGTTATGCACTAGGGATAGGGACTGGGATACTAGGATTAGCAATAATTTTTGCTATAGTATATAAAAAGTCAACAATAGATAAAAAAATATTAGAATTAAGAGATATGGAAGATGAGCAATTAAAAGCTCAAATAAAATCAAAAGAAATAATAAAAAATGCTGAGGCTGAAGCAAATATTTTAAGAAAAGATATTGAGTTAAAAGCTAAGGAAACAGTTTTTTATTTAAAAGAAGAAGCAGACAAAGAAATAAAACTAGCTAAAAATGAAATACTTCAAAAAGAATTAAGATTAACAAAAAAAGAAGAAAACTTAGATAACAAATTAGAAAGAATAGAAGAAAAAACTTCTCATTTAGAAGAAAAATCAAAAGAATTAGAAGTTAAAAGCCTTGAAATTGGAAAATTAATAGAGAGAGAAGAAAATGAATTAGAAAGAATTTCAGGACTTTCAAAGGAAGAAGCTAAAGAATTATTAATTGTTAAATTAAAGGATAATTTAGTCCATGAATCTGCTGTTGCAATAAAAGAATACGAAGCTAGATTAAAAGAAAATAAAGATAATATTTCCAAAAGAATACTTTCAACTGTTATAGGAAAAGCAGCATCTGAATATGTTGTAGATTCAACAGTATCAGTTGTTAATCTTCCAAATGATGAAATGAAAGGGAGAATAATAGGTAGAGAAGGAAGAAATATAAGAACAATAGAAACTTTAACAGGGGTAGATATTATAATAGATGATACTCCAGAAGCAGTGGTTCTTTCAAGTTATGATGGTGTTAAGAGAGAGGTGGCAAAAAGAGCTATTGAAAAATTAATAGCTGACGGAAGAATACATCCAGGAAAAATTGAAGAATTAGTTAACAAATCTAAAAAAGAAATTGAAAAGGATATATTAGAAGCTGGAGAACAAGCTTTAATAGAAGTTGGAGTGCAAGGTGTACATCCTGAAATAATAAAAGTATTAGGTAGATTAAAATATAGAACAAGTTATGGACAAAATGTATTAGTGCATTCAATAGAAGTAGCTAAGTTAGCATCAAATTTAGCAGCTGAATTAGGGGCAGATACGAAACTTGCTAAAAGAGCAGGATTATTACATGATATAGGTAAGGTTTTAACTCATGAAACAGAATCTTCTCACGCAATTATAGGAGCAGAATTCTTAAAGAAATACGGAGAAAAAGAATTAGTTATAAATGCAGTTAAGGCTCATCATAACGAAGTTGAACCTAGCACTGTTGAAGCTGTATTAGTTCAGGCTGGAGATGCAGTATCAGCATCAAGACCAGGTGCTAGAATGGAAACATTATCATCTTACTTAAAAAGATTGTCAGATTTAGAAGAAATTGCTAAATCTTTTAAAGGTGTAGAATCATCTTATGCTATACAAGCTGGAAGAGAAATTAGAATTATAATTAATCCAGAGGTAGTAAATGATGATGAAGCAACAGTTATGGCAAGGGATATGGCTAAAAAAATAGAAGAAACTATGCAATATCCAGGACAAATAAGAGTTACTATTTTAAGAGAAACTAGAGCTACAGAGTATGCAAAATAAATAAGAAAATAAGGAGAGTATTTAGATACTCTCTTTTTTTATTTAAAGGGTTTTGATTTTAATATAAAAAATGTTATAATTATGGAGCATAATATAAAATTTTAAAATAGAAAGAAGGAAGTATGAGAGTATTAGTAGTTGGAGATATAGTAGGAAGACCAGGAAGAAAAACATTTGAGAAATATGTGAGAAATTTTAAGGAAAAGTATGACTTTATAGTAGCTAATGGAGAAAACTCTGCAGCAGGATTTGGGATAACATCAAAAATAGCTGAAGAATTTTATGCTTTAGGAGTAGATGTAATTACAAGCGGGAACCATATTTGGGATAAAAAAGAGATATATACTTATTTAGAAGGAACTAATAGGTTACTTAGACCACTAAATTATCCAAAGGGAGTTCCAGGAAAAGGTTATACAATAGTAAAAAGTAGATCAGGTATAAAAGTAGGAGTAGTGTCATTGCAAGGTAGAGTTTTCATGCCTCCAACAGATTGCCCTTTTACAAGATTTTCAGAAGTTATAAAAGAAATAAAAAGAGAATGTAAAATAATTATTGTTGATTTCCATGCAGAGGCAACTTCAGAAAAAATAGCAATGGGAAGATATTTTGATGGGAAAATTTCAGTTTTATATGGGACACATACACATGTTCAAACAGCAGATGAAAAGATTCTTTTAGAAGGAACAGGTTACATATCAGATGTTGGTATGACTGGTTCAGACAATGGAGTTATAGGAATGGATGCGAAATCAATAATTCCTAAATTTATAGAATGCCTTCCTCAAAGATTTGAAATAGCTAATGGAAAAGAAAGATTAAATGGGCTAGATATTGAAATCGATGAAGAAACAGGGGAATGTACAAGAATAGATAGAATAAATATGTCTTTATCTCAAATAGAAATATACTAAGGAGTTATAATGAAAGTTGAAGAAATAAAAGTTATTTTTGAAAGTGAAGACATTGAAAAATCTAAAAA
>Ga0172378_10004869_pt1 | contig 12560 bp, 13 predicted proteins | sample GrowelOW332metaG_FD_119755 | JGI IMG/M metagenome (GOLD analysis project Ga0172378, IMG submission 119755) | Groundwater microbial communities from an aquifer near a municipal landfill in Southern Ontario, Canada - Pumphouse #3_1 metaG | ecosystem: Environmental > Aquatic > Deep subsurface >...
CCCACCCTTGCATCCGCGATAATTACCAATTCCGGTAATTTCGCCGGGGTTGTCGGGGGCAAGGTTGGTAGACAAGGCATGCCTTGTCTCTACGAAAGACCACAGCATTGCGGGAAACATCGTTGTGCCAAATTTTTACAGGGTGATACAACCACCCTTGCATCCGTGATAATTACCAATTTCGTTAATTTCGTCGGGGTTGTCGGGGGCAAGGTTGGTAGACAAGGCATGCCTTGTCTCTACGAAAGACCACAGCATTGCGGGAATCATCGTTGTGCCGGTTTTTGTCAGGGAGGTTGTATTATTTTGCGATTTTTCGGTGATAGTTGCCGCTACCGTGGCCACACCTCCGTAGAGACAAGGCATGCCTTGTCTACAGCACAACATTGCTGGGACCACCGTCATGCCAAATTTTTGCCAAGGTGATACAACCCACCCTTGCATCCGCGATAATTACCAATTCCGTTAATTTCGCAGGGGTTGTCGGGGACAAGGTTGGTAGACAAGGCATGCCTTGTCTCTACGAAAGACCACAGCATTGCTGGGAAACATCGTTGTGCCGGTTTTCACCAGGGAGGTTGTATTATTTTGCGATTTTTCGGTGAGAGTTGCCGCGACCGTGGCCACACCTCCGTAGAGACAAGGCATGCCTTGTCTACAGCACAACATTATGGGAAACATCGTTGTGCTGATTTTTACAGGGGTGATACAACCTCACCCTTGCATCCGCGATAATTACCAATTCCGTTAATTTCGCCGGGGTTGTCGGGGGCAAGGTTGGTAGACAAGGCATGCCTTGTCTCTACGAAAGACCACAGCATTGCGGGAAACATCGTTGTGCCAAATTTTTACAGGGTGATACAACCTCACCCTTGCATCCGCGATAATTATCAATTCCGTTAATTTCGCAGGGGTTGTCGGGGGCAAGGTTGGTAGACAAGGCATGCCTTGTCTCTACGAAAGACCACAGCATTGCTGGAAACATCGTTGTGCTGATTTTTACAGGGGTTATACAACCTCACCCTTGCATCCGCGATAATTATCAATTCCGGTAATTTCGCAGGGGTTGTCGGGGGCAAGGTTGGTAGACAAGGCATGCCTTGTCTCTACGAAAGACAACAGCATTGCGGGAAACATCGTTGTGCCGGTTTTTGTCAGGGAGGTTGTATTATTTTGCGATTTTTCGGTGAGAGTTGCCGCGACCGTGGCCACACCTCCGTAGAGGCAAGGTATTACTGACTACTGCCAAAAAATTTATACATCAGCCAGAGGACCAGAATCCCCGCACCTGCGGAGCCGTACATCACCATTCAGGGTGTGCAGTTGGCAAACTTCTTCTTTAATAAAATGCCACAGGCTGTGGCAGCTGCCACAGCCAGTACAATACTCAGTATTTCTTCCATGTTACTCTCCTCAAAACATTGAATAATCAGTCTTTCAAGGACCTTGAATAACCAGTCTATCGCCCATCTTCTTCATTACAGGAAACCTCGAAGATGGACGACATTCAAGGTTCTTCAAGGTCCCCTGCAGTCAGATAAAAATTACCCCTGAATCTTTACTCCGGGACGCTTGCGCAGGCGGATAGACAGAGGGGTTACTTCAACCAGTTCATCGTCGTTGATGTAGGCGATGCAGTCCTCAAGGGACATCTCTTCCGGCGGAGTCAAGACAACCGCTTCATCCGTTCCGGAAGCCCGCATGTTCGTCAGTTTTTTCCCTTTGGCCGGGTTGACGACAAGATCCGTAGCACGGGCATGCTCGCCAATAATCTGCCCGGTATAGAGTGGTGCCCCGGGGACGATAAAGAGTTTACCGCGACTCTGCAGGTTAAAGAGCGCATAGGCCACCGAGGTGCAGGCATCCATAGAGATCAGCACCCCGTTCACCCGGTTGACAATATTCCCGGCATAGGGACCATACTCCTCGAAGATATAGGACATCATGCCCATGCCCTTGGTATCAGTCATGAACTGCGAACGGTAACCGAGCAGGCCACGGGTGGGGACAACGAAGACCAGACGGGCCATGCCGTTGCTGCTCGACATCTCCTCCATCTGTCCTTTCAGACGACCGAGTTTCTCAATAACCGCACCCTGATACAGTTCGTCCACATCAACAGTCAGCCGCTCGTATGGTTCGAGCGTCTTCCCGTTCTCTTCGTGCATGATAACCTGAGGCCGGGTGACCTGGAATTCGTAGCCTTCGCGCCGCATCTTCTCAATCAAGATGGAGAGATGCAGCTCGCCACGGCCACTTACCCGGAAACCAACACAATCGGTGAGGGGCGCAACCTGCAGGGCCACGTCAGCGAGAATCTCCCGATCAAGCCGTTCCCCGATGTGACGGGAAGTAACAAACTTGCCCTCTCTACCGGCAAACGGTGAATCATTGGGCACAAAGTTCATGGAGATGGTCGGCGGATCGATAGCAACCAGCGGCAGCGGCGTCGGATTTTCGGTATTGGTGAAAGTGACACCGACGGTAACATCGTCCATTCCGGCGACAGCAACAATCTCCCCGACATGTGCCTCTTCAATAGACACCTTCTGGTCAGATTCGAAGCGATAGAGCTTGGTGATACGCACCGGCTCAATGGAATTGTCGCGGCGACAGACTGCGATAGGCTGGTTGATCTTCATGGTACCGTTGACCACCTTGCCAATGCCGAGACGGCCAAGGTAGGGAGAATAGTCAATGGTATTGACCTGCATCTGCAGAGACTTGTTCGGATCCCCAACCGGTGCCGGAATATGATCAACGATCATGGTGGAGATCGCCTCCATGTTTCCGCCGTTCACAACCTCATCAGTGGGGTCAAACAGCGAATAGCCGTTTTTAGCCGAGGCATAAACAATGGGGAAGTCGAGAATCGCGTCCGGGGCATCGAGTTTAACGAAGAGGTCGAAGACCTGGTCTACAACCCAGTCGCAACGGGCTGCGGGCTTGTCAATTTTATTGATTACCACGATGACCGGCAGGTGATTGGCCAGGGCCTTTTTCAAGACGAAATAGGTCTGGGGCATCGGTCCTTCCTGGGCATCAACCAGCAGCAGTGCGCCATCAGCCATGCGCAGAACCCGCTCCACCTGGCCGCCAAAGTCGGCATGGCCCGGGGTATCAATGATGTTTATCCAATAGTCTTTATATTTATAGGAACCGTTTTTCGAGGTAATCGTGATCCCGCGCTCCTTCTCAAGATCCATTGAGTCCATGAGACGTTCAGCCACCGCTTCATTGTCTCGGAACATACCGGATTGCTTGAAAAGTTGATCGACGAGGGTAGTTTTGCCATGGTCAACGTGGGCAATAATTGCCACGTTGCGAATTTTACTTTGTTCCATTGTTTGTCCGTTGTTTTGCACTTAGGCGTACGATTTCAGGCGGGAAAAGAAGAGAAACAGCACAGGCCCGTCATTGCGGCTGTGCTGACAAAAACTTCGTAATATAAACCTTTTCGATGAAATGAGCAAGCACAGGTCGAAAAAAAACGCTTTTTGAGGTTCCTGGGAAACTTTGAGGAACCAGTCTTTCGCTCATATTTTTTGTTACAGTCAGAAAAATCAGCCTTGCAATATCAAAGTTAAGCGGGAGAAAGGGAAAGGCGTAAGACGGGAAAGCTTTTTACCGCGAAGGACGCGAAGGTTCGCGAAGGAAGGCAAGGGCTTTTGGGGGGGTAAAGCGGGGAGACGGGAGACAGGAGACGGGAGAAAGGGGTAAGACGGGAAGGCTTTTACCGCGAAGGACGCGAAGGTTCGCGAAGGAAGGCAAGGGCTTTTGGGGGTAAAGCGGGAGACGGGAGACAGGAGACGGGAGAAAGGGAAAGGCTAAAGATGGGAAGGCTTTTACCGCGAAGGACGCGAAGGTACGCGAAGGAAGGCAAGGGCTTTGGGAATGTAAAACCGGGAAAGGGAAAGGCTAAAAACAGGAGAAAGGAGACAGGAGAAAGGGAAAAGCGTAAGACGGGAAAACGGGGGAAAGGGGTAAGACGGGAAGGCTTTTTACCGCGAAGGACGCGAAGGTTCGCGAAGAACGGCAAGGGCTTTGGGAATGTAAAACCGGGAAAGGGAAAGGCTAAAGACAGGAGACAGGAGAAAGGAGACAGGGAAAGGCGTAAGATGGTAAAACGGGGGAAAGGGGTAACCAGTCTTTCGCCCGTTGGTGGGAAATCGGCACGGCTTCCCGCAATGTTGTTGGCTTCCCGCAATGTTGTTGTTTAGAGGCGGGAGAGGATCAGTCCACGGGACTGCGCGGAGCGCATCAGAGTTGGAATATTTTCATCCACATAATCAAACACCCGCGCCCGCTTGCCTTGTGCCGGGCGCATAACCCGGCCAATCACCTGCAGCAGCCGCCCCTCAAAGCTGATGGGTGTACAGAGAAAGAGAGTGGAGAGATCCGGGCAGTCGAAGCCCTCGCCGATGAGTTGCAGGGTGGCAACCAGAACACGCACCTCCCCCCTTCGCACCGCATCCACCACCGCCGCCCGGGCATCGGAGGGCAGCCTGCCGGAGAGCAGTGCCACATTCGCCCCCGCCTCACGAAGCCTGCTCTCAAAGAATTCACAGTGGTGCAGCCGGTCGGAGACGACGAGGATGGTGCCACTGTCCGGTTCGCGGATAATCTTCAAGATATCATTGAGGATCATGACATTGCGTCCCTCGTGCACCACCAGCGCCTTGATCAACGCCTGATAATCCCCGGTATATTGAAAGGTAAACGGGGTGCTGCGACGGATCACCTCCGGCGCGAGAATCGCCCCCACTGCCACCAGCTCCTCCTGCAGCACCTCGTAGATGCGATCGCCGAGAAACCAGTAAATCAACCGGGTCATCTCCCCCTCACTGCGAAAGGCGGTGGCGGAAAGGCCGAGCAGAAAGTGGCTGTCAAAAAGCGACACCACGTCGGTGAAGAGACTGGTGGGGACCCGGTGACACTCATCCACAATCAGCTGGCCGAATTGCGGGACCAGTTCCGGCACCCGTTTGCGGGCAGTGTTGACAATGGCAATGGTCAGCGGCCTGATCTCAAAGTGACCGTCTCCCACAAGGCCGGTCTCCACCCCGAGAAACTCGAGGGCCCGCTGCTGCCATTGATAAAGGAGTTCACGGGTATGAACAAGAACAAGGGTCGGCTGACGGCGGCAGGCAATAATCGCCAGCGCGATTACCGTCTTGCCGCTGCCGGTTCCGGCCTCAATTACCCCGAAAGATTTCTGTGCCGCCTTCTTCACCGCCACCTGCTGATAGGGGCGCAGCCTGCCGGTGAAATGAAACTCAACCTCCTCCAGCCGCCGTCGTTTATCAATAATCTCCGGTTCCTGCCCCTCCATCTCGCGGCAGAGCACCACCGCCCGGTTGGCAAAGCCTCGGGGAAAACGCACTCCCCCCGGCGCGGGCTGGTAGTATTTGAGTTTCGGCTGCAGCTTTTTACCGACCCATCGACCATATTTTTTGGCGTTGGTATATTGAGGATTATCGATGGTGAGCCGCTCTTTCAGCTCCTTCTCCAGTTCAGTGCTGAGGCCCTGAAGGAGGCAGTCATTCCCGACGGTGAGAGTGAGGGACATTATTTCTATATTTTCAGTAGTAGGTTATAATGGCGCCATGCCGAACACCTTATGTCACATCGCACTGCAGGCACCGCCAGCCCGGCAAAGGCCGGAATATCTGCCATGGATTCTTCTTGGCTGCATCCTGCCGGATGCGCCGTGGATTATACTTCACCTGCTCCAGCCCGCCGCTCTCTTTGAGCCTTTTACCCTGCGGTTTTACGCCACAGCCCAGGCGAGCCTTGCGTACTGTCTGCTGATCTCGGCGGCACTCAGTCTCTTTACCCGGCGCAGCGGAGTGGTCTTTGCCCTGCTCGGCGGCAACTGCCTCTTCCACCTGCTCCTCGACTCCCTGCAGGATAAATGGGGCAACGGCGTCAATCTCCTCGCTCCCTTTAACTGGCACCTTTTCAGCCTCAATCTGATCAGCACGGACAACTATTTCACCGCCGTGGTCACCACCTGCGGGCTAATTCTGCTGACGTCCCTGTGGGGGAAAAGCTGCGCCGCCCTGCGCCAGTCACCACCGCTGCAGCTGCCCCGTGGCAAGAAGGCACTGGCCGCCCTGCTCTTCGCCGCACTGTACCTGTTCACTCCACCGCTTTTTTTCGGGGAAATGGACCGGGCCAACACCTGGAATTTACACACCATGCGTCTCAAAACGGAGCGCCCCGGCAAAGCAATTGCCTATGACCGCGGCCGCTACAACGCAACAACACAGACCCTGCGGATCTTCTCCGGTGAGGAGCTGCACCTCGAAGGAAAGCTGCCGGCGGAATCCGGCCGCGTCTCCATCAAGGGTTTTTTTATCAGCCCCGAACGGGTACGGGTCAGCGCACTCCATCTGCACAACAGCCATCGGGACCGAGCCTCGCGCCTCGGCATTCTGCTGGCTTGCTTTTTCCTCTGTCAGTCACTATTTTTTCCGCGACTTTCCCGCCTTTGGCGGCATCGAATATAATCTTCCAAGGAGAAACCAATGTCCAGACTGAATCCACTGAAAATGCTGACCCTGCTCGCTGTCCTCTGCTGTCCCCTGCTTTCAGGCAGCGCCTTCGCGGCGACACGAGCACAACCGATCACCGTCACCCTGCCAGAATCGCTGCTCAAAGAAGCGATAGCCTCCGTGGTCCCGATACAAATTGACCCGCATGTCCACGGCATGCGCGGAGAGATTGAGGTGAAAAACATCTCTAACCTCCAGATCAGTAAAGGGCATCTCGCCTGCCGCATGCAGCTGGAAGGCCGTAACCTCGGCGTTTCCACCAAGGTAGGAGATCATAAAATCAACCTCAACATTGGCTCCGTGTCAGTGGATGTGAACACCGACTCCGCGCTGCGTTTTGACGCGCAGAAACAGATTCTCTACATTCGCCCCATAGTGAAAAGCACCAGCGACAAACAGGGCGAGGCCGACAGCCTCATCGCCATGTTCAACGGCAATGAGCTGCCCATTGCCCTGCAGGAGCTGGAGCCGCTTGTCTCTCAGGCCGGTGACAAAATGCTCATCATCAACGGACGCATCACCGATATCGTCGCCGAGCAGGACCGCCTTGTGCTCAAGCTGCTCCCCACCATCTCCACCCGCAGGGTGAAATAAAGGGGAAAAGGGAGGCAGGAGACGGGAGAAGGGAGACAGGAAAAAGCGGTAAGGCATTTTTTTTACCGCGAAGAACGCGAAGGAACACAAAAGCATTTGAAGATAAAGAAGCTTTTGCGTGTTCAGCACGTTTCGCTGACCATTCAGTCTTTCCGCTTTTTGCCTTTTCCTGTCTCCCCGCTTTAATTCAACTAAAATCTTTTGCTTTCCTTCGCGCTCTTCGCGTTCTTCGCGGTAAAAAGGTCTTTCCGCTTTTGCCTTTACCTTTCTCCTGTCTCCCTTCTCCTGTCTCCCTTCTTTTACCACATCAAATCATCCGGCACCTGAAAGGCAGCATACGGATCATCAGCGTCAGCCGTCTCCTCCTGCGCCCTGGCGAGATGGATGAAGAGCGAGGAGTCGAGGCTGCGGATTTTCTCAAGAATCACCCTCGGCAGGACCTCAAAAACCTCCCCGCTTCCCGGTATGCGCACAATGCCCAGCACGCCGCGACCCAACTTGTCAGAGGTCTCCTTCTCCACAAAGACCCGATAGATCTTCCCTTCCATATTGAAGCGGAAGGCGGGCCCCTTTTCATCCTTCTTCAGCCGGTTCTGTTCAATCATCTGCTTCACCGTGGCTGCTGACGCCCGCTTCTGCAGCTTTTCATCCCGCTCACGGTTGAGTTCGCGCACCCGCGCCTTCTTCTTCTCCTCCGCCTCCCGCTGAATACGAACGTTCTCCTCGGCGATGGTGGGTTTCCCCTTTGCGACCTTTGTGCTCTTCTGTTGTTTATGCTTTTGGGATTTCGTCTCGGAAACCTGTTTTTTATCTACAAGACCGAGTTTTAAAAACTGATTTTGGAATGCATTTGCCATTATTTTTTCCTGTCAATATTGGTTCATGGTGAAACTGCCCGCCCATTCTACCCGGACGGGCTCTTTTTTTGTAACTTCTCACAAATTTAGGGGAAAAGACAAAGAATTTTACCGCGAAGAACGCGAAGGACACGAAGAAAAGCAGAAAAGACAGGCAAAAGCAAAAGACGGAACGACAAAAGATTTTTTGCCAACGAATAACAGCTCGAATAAGGCGAATAAAGACATTTTAGACAAAGCATAACTCCTTAAAAAAGTTATAAAAAAAGACAAAGAATTTTACCGCGAAGAACGCGAAGGACGCGAAGAGTAAAGCCAGAACAACAACAGCAATTTTCTGTTGAGTTTAAAAAATCTTTGTTCTCAAATGCTTTTTGCCTTCTTCCGCCTTTTTCCGTGTGTTTCGTTGGCTATCCAGTCTTTCGCTTCCCGCCTTTTGCTTTTCCCTTTCTCCTGTCTCCTGCCTCCTGCCTCCTTCTTTTGCCCTATTCGCATTATTCAAGCTTTCCTTTGGCAAAAAAATCTGTTGTCCTGTCTTTTGCCTTTCCCTGTCCTTCCCGCTTTTCTTCGTTTTCCTTCGCGTCCTTCGCGGTAAAAATTGTCTTTTGCCCTATTCGCATTATTCGAGCTTTCCTTTGGCAAAAAAAATCTATTGTCCTGTCTTTTGCCTTTCCCTGTCTTTTCCGCTTTTCTTCGTGTCCTTCGCGTCCTTCGCGGTAAAAAAATCTTTATTCTCAAATGCTTTTTGCCTTTCTTCGTGTTCCTTCGCGTTCTTCGCGGTGAAAAAATGTCTTACCGCTGCGCAAGGGGTTGCGCCCGGTGCCGATGCGCTGCCAGCGCGACATTGGCGCTGAAAATCAGCAGCGCCCCGCACCAGCCGCCAAAGCCCAGGGGCGGATCAAAGGCAACCAGCGGTCCCAGCAACGCCGCGAGCAAAATGCGGCTGGAACCGATGACCGAACCTTCAAGCGCTGTCACATAACGAAACCCGAAGGTGAGGAGATACTGTCCCGCAACTCCGACTGCCGAGCAGGTAAAGAGCCAGAAGAACTCGGCTCTGTCCGGCCAGAATATCTGTTCATGAAAGAAGATGTAAAGCAGTACCGCGCCAATGCTGAACATAAAGAAGAGAATTGTCTGCGAATCATGCCAGCGGCGGCTGAAGTTGAGGTAGATGATGGCCGCGGCGGCAGTGATCCCGGAGGCCACGCCCCAGAGGTTATCCACCGGAAAGACAAACTCTCCCGCCGGCATGAGTACCAGCCAGATCCCGAAAGTGGCGGCAAGCACCGCGATTATGGAGAAGGCATCGGTCTGGGTGCGAAGAAAAATGGCTGAGAAGAGGGCCACATAGAGGGGGTAGGTCATATTCATAATGTTGGCCTCAGCCACCGTGCTCACCTGCACCGTTTTATAAAAGCAGAAGACGGCGACAGTGTTGGCCAGCGCCCGGCCGATAAGCAGATTCCAGCGTACCGGCTTCAACTTCTGCCGGGAACAGACCATGGTTGCGGAAACCACACAGATACCAAGAAGAAAACGGGCAAAGACAAAGTAGGAGGTGTGAAGTTCAACTGACGCCTCCGCCCGGCGGATAATCACCGTGGCGAAGTAGAAGGCAAAGGCAGAGGCGAAGAGGGCCAGCCAGCCTGGCAGCTGACGGCTGCCGGGCCGTTGAAAGAATGCGGTAAGTACAGACAAAGGGAACAACCTCCGTGGAGAATAAAAGGAACAGAACACGCCCCCCGCAACCTCCACCGGAGGGCAGGCTGGTCACGGGAGCACCGCTCCACAATACAACATCGGGCACCAATAAAAAGGCGGGAAAGCATTTTTTTTTACCGCGAAGAACGCGAAGAACGCGAAGGACGGGAAATGGGAGACGGGAGACAGGGAAAGGCAAAAGACGGCAAGAGCGGATGGCTGACGAAACACCCCAAACACACGAAAGCTTCTCTCTATAAAATGTTTTTTTCGCATGTTTAGAGCCTTTTTTCGTTGGCAAAAAATCTTTTGTCGTTCCGTCTTCCCCAGGGGTACCTGCTAAAGTTCCTCTGTTTCAGTACCCTATACCTCTTCAGATGCTGGCGCAGGCAGCGTTAAGGCGATAAGAAAGATTAAAACAGGAAGAGGCGTAAGAGAGGCAAACGCCGTCCAGACGCCATAGATGTCTGCCAGTTTTCCGATAAGGGGGGCAGCTCCGCCGCCAATGGCGACGGCAAGACCGATGGTGACGCCGGAAGAGAGGCCGACGCGGCCGGGCAGATATCTCTGTCCGAGGACGATGGTGGGACTGTATGTTACAAAGACGACAGCCCCCAGGGGAATCAGTAAAATCGTTGCCGCCACCAGGCTGCCCATGGCAATAAAAAGCGGAAGGAAAATGGACAGGCCGAGAAAGCCGATTATGACCACCCTTCTCTGACCATAACGGTCGGCAAGGCTGCCACCAATAATATTCCCGACTATGCCGGAACCTGAAAAGATGGAGAGGGCGACCGCTCCTGCTATATGAGATTGACCGAAAACATTTATCCAATAGATGGGGATAAAGATATTCAGCCCGAAAAAGACGATAGAGCGGAGGCTGACCATCGCCCCTATCCGTGCAAAAGCACTCCAGTTTTCTTTAAGAACAACGGAGGACGCGGCATTTTTAAGTCGTGCACCGGCGGCTTCAAGTTCTTCGAATAACGAGAATTGTGAGATTACGACAATGGACATGATCGTTGCCGGGATAAGAAGAACCAGCGTTCCGGGAAGGCCCCATTGCACGACTGCTGTTGAGGCAATAAGCGGGCCCACAGCAAATCCGATCGTACCGCCAACACCAAAAAAACTCATTGCCGTATTTTTCCGATCCCCTGCAGCGAGATTAACAAGCCGTGCCGCCTGTGGATGATACGCTGCGATCCCAATTCCGCTTATGATCCCAAGAACGAGAAGCAAAGGGTATGATGTGCAGAGCCCGGACAGCCCGAGCCCCAGACAGGCCAGCATCATTCCCAGAGGGAGAAGCCACGGTTTGGCAAAGCGGTCTGCGGCGAGACCGAACATCGGCTGAATAATACTTGAGGAGATGTTGACCGCAAACACGATGGCTGCCGCAGCGGTATAGGAGAGACCGTAGCTGGAGATGAAAAAAGGGAGCAGGGCGGGCAGCGCTCCCTGGTTGAGATCTGTGGCCATATGACCGGCGGCCAGAATAGTGATCTGGCGTTTCTTTATTTCAATATCCTGACGATTTGCCATTGCGGTTTCCTTGTGAAGAAATTCGATTAAAAAAGACGATGTTAAGACAATTTTTTACCGCGAAGAACGCAAAGAAAAGCAGAAGAAGGAGGCAGGAGACGGGAGACAGGAGAAAGGGAAAAGCGGAAAGCAAAAGACAGAATAGCCAGCGAAACACACTAAATACTCGAAAAAAAGGCGAAAACATTTGAGAAAAAGCTGTTGTACTGTCTTTTACTTTTCCCCGTCCTTCCCGCTTCAATAAAAAAAAAAATCTTTGTTCTCAAAAGCTTTTTGTCTTTCTTCGCGTTCTTCGCGGTGAAATTCTTTGTCTTTTTCGTTGTTCCGTCTTTTGCTTTTTCCTGTCTCCTGCCTCCTTTCTCCCTTTTTATCTCTCCTCCTCCACAGCCAGCCGCAGTACACCCTCCACCAGCGCTCGGACAAAGGCCTCATCAAGCGGGCCGTGATCCATCAGCAGGCGATACCACATTGGACCGTGCAGCAGGTCTACGGCCAGTTCCAGGTCGAACCCGCTGCGCAGGTGCACATTGTTTTCATGGCGGCTGAAGATCTCTCGTATCGCCTCCCGCCGTGTATCGAGGAACTGCAGACGGAAGGAAGCCAGTGAACCATCCTCCACCCGTGAGGCGGAGATAACGCCTACCAGCATGTTGCGCGCGGCGGGGGTGTTGAGGCGGCAGCTGATGGCGGAGGCGAGTTCCAGCAGGTCATCACGCAGGGTATTGCCCTGCGGATTGTCGGGCAGGCGGGTGGGGTGAAAATCTTCCAGCAGCGCCTCAATGCACAGCTCCGCCTTGTTATTCCACCAGCGGTAGATGGTCTGTTTACCCACTCCGGCGCGCTTTGCCACTTCGTCGATGCGCAGGTCGGCATACCCCTGTTCCGCGATCAGTGCAAGGGTTACCTGCAGGATGGCATGGTGAGTCTTTGCGCAACGCGGCCTCCCCCGGCTGCATTTTTCTTCTGTTGTCATAATGAACCTCCAGTCGTGTCACAGAGGAATATAGCAGGCTCGGTATTAAATTCGAGAAAAAAAGTCTTGTTTCATCCTGCCACTCCAGGTTTTTTTATGAACGCCGGAACGACAAAAGATTTTTACCGCGAAGGACGCGAAGAACGCGAAGGGTAAAGCGAGAACAACAACAGCAAGGGACTGTTTAAGTCCAAAAGCTTTTTACCAACGAAAAAAGGCTCTAAACATGCGAAAAAGGCATTTTATATAAAAAAATGCCTTACCGTCTTTTGCTTTCGCCTTTCTTCGCGTTCCTTCGCGTTCTTCGCGGTAAAAAAATGCCTCACC
>Ga0172378_10004870_pt1 | contig 12556 bp, 9 predicted proteins | sample GrowelOW332metaG_FD_119755 | JGI IMG/M metagenome (GOLD analysis project Ga0172378, IMG submission 119755) | Groundwater microbial communities from an aquifer near a municipal landfill in Southern Ontario, Canada - Pumphouse #3_1 metaG | ecosystem: Environmental > Aquatic > Deep subsurface >...
GCGGCACTTTTGAAAGCGGCTGCGAAGTGAATTCCTTTATGAAAAAAGTCCCAGCCATTGAAATTAAAAACCTTTTATTTTCCTATGGTTTAACTCCCGTATTAGAGAATGTGTCTTTCTCTGTGGAAGCGGGAGATTTTGTAGCGATGATCGGCCCCAACGGGGGTGGTAAAAGTACGCTCATGAAATTGATTGTGGGACTTTTGAAACCTGAAGCGGGTGAAGTCCGTCTCTTTGGGGAGAAGGTTCCTACCAAGCGCGTGGGCGTGGGCTATGTACCGCAGAATACCAATCATAATGTGGAATTTCCGATTACGGTGGAAGAGTGTGTTGGCACAGGACTCCTAGGCTTTTTTCAAGAGCCGTCAGCGATTAGGAATGCCCTTGAGCGAGTGAAAATGGAATCCTACGCCAAGCGTCGTTTGGGCGAGTTATCCGGTGGAGAACGCCAGCGTGTACTGGTGGCGCGAGCTTTGGTGGCGAGCCCCCAGATCCTTTTCTTGGATGAACCTTCCAGTAACATTGATGCTGCCGGGCAAGATGATCTTTATCAGCTTTTGTACAAACTCAATGAATCCATGACTATCGTTGTGGTCAGCCATGATCTGATGGCTCTCTCTAGCCGCATTAAAAGTGTGGCTTGTGTGAATCGTAAAGTTCATTATCATCCGGGTTCTCAAATATCGGGAGAAATGCTTAAGAGCATGTACGGTTGTGAAGTGGATCTCATCGCTCACGGGATTCCTCATCGCGTGCTCGGCAGCCATGATCATACGCATGGCGGCTGTTGCGATCATTCCTAAAAGGGGACTTATACATTCACTTTTGCTAAAAGCTCTCCGTATCTATCAATAAGGACAGAAACCAACGGGCATTTTTGCACTGTTGGAGCAAATTCGGTTCTTTTGACTAAATAAAAAAGATCCGAAAAAATCGGATCTGTAAAATATTCGTAGAAAATTCAGTTCATTGAGAGTCATAAGGACTCGTCACTACCAAAAAATCCGTCTGTAAATCACTTGGAGAAACTGGATGTTTTTTCACTTATGATTTTTTTCTTTGCTTTTTTCTTTTGATGCCATACGTTAAATCCGCCAATGAGGAGCAATAAAACAACGCCGAAAGCTCCTAATTTTAAGCTGTTGTGGAATGCATCAGAACGGTACTTTAAAACGACTTCCGATTTTCCTTGCGGTATTTCGATAGCGCGGAGGGTACCAAAAGCCTTATACACTTTGGTTGGAGTTCCGTTAACTGTTGCTTTCCAGTAGGGGTGGTAATTGCCTGTGGCGAGCATAAAACCGGGGCGATCACTTTCTACAGTGTAGATCTGAGTGTCCATTTTGGGACTTGCTGTTAGCGTCACAGAACCTTGGGGAACTCCGTTTTGCTTTTCTATTAAAGGCTTTTCAGAAAGGATAATCGATTTTTTGTAGTCGTAACCTTTTTGAAGGGCCGCAATCGCCTCGGAATCATTCATCACAGCGTAGTTACCGTAAAGTTTAGCATCACCAATCGCTCCCGCATTAGGGAGAATAGTAGTGCCTTGGCGGGTCTCAAAAATTACTTCCCCAATATTCATTAGATCCAAGAATGGGGTGCCGTATTGATCAAACACGACCTCACTTTTTCCCGCAGGAATTTCCACCGCTCGAAGCATCCCAAACGCCTTGATTACGGGCTTCTGTTGGCCATTCACGGAAACTTTCCAGTAGGGATTGTAGTTGCCCGCGATTACCAGAAGTGCGGGGGCGCTCGTCTCAACACGAAATGTCTGCGTAGGTTTCCAAAGTAAACTCACTTCATAAATTGTATCGATAGTCACCTGCGGCACATCGGAAAGAGAGGGGAGTGCTTGTTCTAGCAGGACTTCTTTTTTGATAGAGAAGGCTGGATCCTCCAAGGCGGAACGGATTTCATCAGCTCTCATGACGCGTGCGTTGTGATACAAAATCGCGGGAGCTACAGCAGCAAGTTTATTCGCCACAGCGTTATTCCATTGTTGATCATCAAAAAGGGCCCCGATTTCGTTGACTGGAATTCCATTTAGATAATTCGCATCATTTTGTCCGCCACGGAAGGCACGGTAGCTCGCGAGCTCGTTATCGTGGAAACCATCTGCGTTCCGCATATTATAAAGTGGGAATGAATTTCCGCTCAAGGCTTGCGATTTCGAAAGGGAAAGTACCCGTGGCGCATGGAGTGGATCGGGATGGTTGGAGTGTATTGCTCGAATGACTGGATTTCCGGGTTGTACATAAGATGCTTTTGGAGTATTCTGGACAAACACTCCATCGATGAAGTACAATTCTATTCCCCCAATGAGGGCCAGAAGGCATGCCTTTTTGAGTAAGCTTGCTTCCCAGCCGAAAATAATCCAGGCGACAGCAATGATAGCCATTACCATTATGAACCCGGGGAGCACTTTATCTTGGGCAAAATTCATCACGGCTATGTTCAACGGTTTAAAGTAGGCAGCGGTATCTGGGTTTGAAACAAGTGCTTGACCGGAGAGAAGAAAAATACCGACCAGAAGGAATGGAGCGATCAAACAAATTTGTTCCACGCGGGAAGAGCCCTTCAGTTTTCTTTTGAATGCATTCATTACTGAGGTAACGCTGAGCGATTCCCCTTGATCCTGCACATTCAGGACGGCTAAAAATAAAAGTGCGTAAGCGATAGTCACCATAAAGCCGACAGGTCCGAGGAACAATTCCCAATGGAAGCGAGCGATCAACGTGAGTATGGCAAGGAGAGCAAAAAGGAAAAGGCCTCCTACCAAGTGCTTCCGATTATCTTTTTCTTTCAAGGATTTCAGTACGGGGATCGCCATCATTACCATCACGAGTGGCATCCAGAACATGGACATACTGGGAGCTCGGAAACTTTTCATACCAGGAATAATGTTGTACCAAATTTGGAATAGTGGGGAATGAGCTCCCATGGCATAAGAAAGAGCCACTGTGGCACCCAAAAACCAGAATGTGGCCCAACGTCTTTTCCCAGGAACAAAAAAGCAAAGGAACGCAAGGAATGTGAGGAATACGCCCGAACTATCGTGATTTAGTTTAAAAGAGTTGTGCCCCCAATAAAAGGGAGAACCAGAAAGTTGAGCTTTTTGGTAATCGGCGATAGGGATGTTGATCATGGAGGAACCTTTGAGTTCTGTCCCTTGGGGCGAATTTTCCTGTTCATAAACATCAATACCAATGAATCCTGGAAGAATCATCGATGCCAGTTCTTCTTGATGTAAAGACCAACTCGCCGAGTGTCCTAAAGTGGTTTTTTCATCGGACCCACGTACTGATTGTCCTGTAGTATAAATGTAAGGCGCTATAATTTGGAACGATGAAATCATCAGGCCCAGTGTGAGGGCCCCTGCCGCAAGGCCCAGACGTTTAAAACGAATTGCCCAAGGAGCCTCCAATGTGAACATTTCAAACAACGCATAAAAACCAGCTCCCCACAAGAAAAGATAGGTGAGCTGTAAATGAGCCCCTAAAATCATCCATACAAGAGAAAGCACGAAAACGATGAAGTATTTAAAGCTCCCTTCGTGGATAATTCTTCGAACGGCAAGTAGGGCGAGTGGGGCGATGGCAAAAACCATCATCTTCCCGTCGTGTCCCCCGTACACATAAGTGAAATATTGCGGTGAGAGTGCGTAGAGAAATCCGAGAAGAGCTCCCCACCAGTTACTTCCCGTGAGCGAACGACCGAGAAGCATGGCTGAGACGAATGCGACCCAGATAGTGAGAATGAACTTGAATCCAACAGATCTCGCGATGTCCATCATAAAATACAACAGAGTGAGCGGATGATAGGAATCTCCAGAAAGAGCATCAATCGTGGGCACTCCCCCCAAACGAGAGTCATCCCATTCAGTGACGACCAGACTATTCGCTCGAAGGACTTTGGTTCCAATCGAATTCAGTTGGTCGCTATTGAGCATTAACTGGGAAGGATCAAAAACGAATTCCCGGAAAATGATCAAAAGAAGAACGAAGAAAATAGCGGTAGCGCTTGCCAAAAAGCCATAATTTTTGAGAAAAGAATTATTCATGTCTGTAAAGTAAAAAAAAGAACCACCCCCATGAGGAGCGGTTTTACATTAAAATACTCAGAAATGACTTTTAATCTGCAGAGTGCTCATCGATTTTTCGGGAGTTTATCACATGATAAATGGAAAAAGCAGAAATAATAAAGATCACTATGAGAACAAAATACTTAACGACTTTAGCCATTGTGACTCCTTTGACTTGATCAACAGACTCATTCACTAATTTACTCTTTTTTGTATAAAAAAGCAACTAACCTTTTTTCTGCACAATGAAACAGATAGCGGGAAGCTTTTTATGCTCACTTTCTTCACTGGGAACAATTTCCATATCAATAATTTTACAGGGCAGATCTTGAAGTAAAAATTCAATGCGCTTGTTATCGAATCCTAGCCAGATATGACCATGGGTTTCGCGGAGTTCTTCTTCATTGTGTTGTGCGAGATCCAGTAGCGCCAGTATTCCATCCGGTTTTAACAGTCGGATTGCTTCCTGAAGCGCTTCTCCCGGAGAGGGCGCATGATGAAGTACCTGACTCATCAGCACCAGATCGGCACACGCATCGGGAAGTGGAATTTTTGTCATATCCGCTTCCAGAGGCCTGATGTTATTGACGCCTTTGTCTTTCGCAATTTTGGTGAGCCCTTTAATCGTGGTCTTTTGAATATCGACGGCGGTTACCTTTTCACAGCGGTGGGCGAGCATAAAACTGAGGTCCCCGCCTTCTCCGCAACCGATATCAACGGCATGCTCATAGGGAACCATGAGCTTCGAAAAAAGGCTAATCTGTGCTTTGAGGCTTCCACCTGCTTCATCCAGCTTATGAAATTTAGGCGAATAATTATTGCGCCGCTGCGTGAGCATTCCTTCGACTTTGCTATGTACTATATCACAATCGCCCAGTTGAGTCCATGCTTTGCGTATCATGTCTAAAATACTATCGCTCATGTAAAGATCATCGCTCAGTCCATAAAATGCTTTGGTGCCTTCGCGGCGGTCTTTTAACAAACCGCAACTGGAAAGTTTGGAAAGGTGCCGACTGGCGTTAGACTGATGAATATCCAAAATTTCCTTTAACTCGTTGACGGTAAATTCGGAGCGTGCAAGGATCATCAGAATTTTCAAACGGGTTTCATCAGAGATCGCATTGAACAACTCCATATTGGGTTGAAGAGGCTCGGAGTGAGATGTTTTTTCCTGCACAGTTAAACTCCTGAAAATAAAAACACAGAACAGAATACGAATAATTTATCTTTTTCCGCGTGATTCGAATTCACTTTCATTTACTTCTCCCTTCGTTGCTGGTCATACTTGCATTTCTTTCGCCTGTGATGGCGAATCCTTATGAGAAAAGTCTTTCTCTCGACGTTCCTCTTTCTGTGGGGGCCCTGACTTTGTTCTTGGCAGGGCAGTATTCCTTTCAACAAATGGAAATTTCTGGGGATCCTCGCGCAAAAGAGGATCTCATGCCTTGGGATCGTCCCTTTGCAGGAACTTGGAACCCCACTGCCGGTACTATGAGTAATGTCCTCTCTGTATTTGTCGTCGCTCCGTTTGCAATGGGGGCTCTCGCGTGGAAAGAGGGAGATATAACGGGATCTGATTATGGAACGTTTCTTTTAATAGCAGTTCAGATTGCAGCCATTGAAAATGGTTTGAATTTAGCTTGTCGAAGTTTGGAAGTCTGGCCTCGTCCTTTCATGTATGGGAGAAAGGGAGGCTCGGCGCGGGATGACCCTGAGGCGCAGGGTTCTTTTTATTCAGGGCATAGTTCAGCGGCTTTTGCGACTGCGGTTTTTACGGGAATGTGGTTTCAGAAAATGTACCCTCATTCTTCTTGGACTCCTTGGGTTTGGGGAGCGAGTCTGGGGGTAGCGACTACGGTTGCCATACTTCGTGTGGCTGCGGGTAAACATTTCCCTTCTGATGTTATTATCGGGGCGTTGGTGGGTTCTGCGATCAGTTATTCGGTTTTGAAAATACATGAAACCGAGGAAAAAAAACTCGGTCTCGCGGCATTTCCGGGCTGGATTGGGCTTCAGTATAAATTTTAGTTACGGAAAGTACTTCCTTCTTTATTCGAGATTATATTGGGGCAATGATTGGCTCGAAACTGCTTTTTTCTTGTGCTTTATCCCTTACTTTGTTTTCCGGGATATTCGCTGCCCCAAATTCCGTCGAAGATTCTCGAGATTTTAAAACCTATCGAACTATTACTTATGGTCCTCATACTTGGTTTGCGGAAAATCTTCGGTTTTCTTCTTCTTCGATCAAGGGATTTGAAAAAAAAGGGATGTTTTACCCCAAAGAGGATCTCGCCTCGATTTGCCCCGATTCCTATCGTGTGCCAACCCTTACCGACTGGGCCACACTAGAAGAAACCTTCTCGGGTTCCCAGATGCGCGTTCGTCTTAAAAAGTTTGTTGGAAAAGGGGGCCTCGGTTATTATCAAGTTGATGCTTCGAAAAAGACTATAGGGATGGGCAAGCCGTTTGCTTATTTTCAGGTGGGTTCTGATTCAAAAAATGTCATGGAGATTGATTTCAAAAAGGGCAAAATGCGAATGGTGGAACTCCCACCGCAATCTTTGGTGGCAACTCGCTGTGTGAAAGATCGAGATCTTCTGGCTGAAAAAGGGATTCAAAACGGCAAATTCACCGACTCTCGCAATGGAAAATCTTATGCGGTTCTTTTACAAGGGAAAAAGTTGTGGATGACAGAAAATCTGGCTTATGATTTTCCCAAAAAAGGAGAAAAAAGAAATGAAAAAGATACGTTAGCTTCTGCTAACTGTTATCTGGAAGATCAAAAATTCTGCAAAGAATTTGGACGTTATTATACTTGGATGGAGACTAAGAAAGCATGTCCTTCAGGATGGCATCTCCCCGGTGATGCAGAGTGGCGTGATTTTCAAAAGGAACCCAAAAATGTGAATTGGAAGCAGATGGGGCGTGGGGGTTGTCATAACTGGGATTCTTATTGTGATTTTGATAATACCGCTTTTTATTGGTCTGCGTCAACGGTTCGCAAAGGAACAGCTCGCGGTTGGGAATTTCGCAAATCCAGTCATACAGTGAACAGAGAAGATCAAGATCAGAGAATGGGCATGTATGTCCGTTGTGTTATGGACTTAGAGTGAGGGATACCGCTAAAAATTTATTTTCTACATACAAAAAAAGCTCGCAATCTTGCGGGCTTCTTTCTTTTTCTTTGGATTGATTATTGAATCGTTGTTGAGATGCGAAGCGCTGCTGCCACATCCTTAATTTTGTTTTCACTATAAACGCTGAATTGCGCTTTTGTTTTATCTCCGAGTTTTTTAACGGCAGCGACAGTCCAAGCCATATTATCGGCGTCTTTCTTAAAGTCTTCGCGGTCTCCGATGTATTCCATTTCTACAAACAGATTGTTAAGAAATCCTGCGGTAGGAATTTCCAAGCCTACGAAGAATGGAAAATACTGAGTGTCTTCAGCATATTCTGGTTTAACGGCATTGGGTGCTGTGGCGAGATCATCATTGGTTCCTGTGACAATCATCGCCGCTTCACCATAAACGCGTAGTGAAGGCATCACTGTAAAGGAGGCTTTGGCCGCTGCACGATGAGTGAGAACCGCCGTATTGGTAATAACGTCAATTGCATTCACGCGGTAAGCCGCTCTGATTTCAAACGGTTTTCCCAGTTTCAGATTTTCTTCCAAACGGATATAGCCGGTGTTGAATTTGCTGTCGTTGGTTGCAAGCATCGCATTGAATGTGGAGGGGCCTGTGGCCCAACCCAATTCAAAAGCATCATGTGAATAATCACGGGCGAGGAATCCACGGGTAGCGATGTTTGGATCTACATAAGTACCAAAGTTACCAGAGACACTCCAATCGGTTTTCCAATGGCCCATTTTCAAATTGACTTTGTTATCTCCCAGAGTCCACTTGTAATTTCCCCAGTAATTATCGGCTTGAAAACGATCGGTACTTTCCACTTTACCAAATTTTGGCCCGTACATACGTATCGTCACTTGACCGTCAAAATTATCAGATGTATACTTACCACCAAAGTTGGATCGGAACCAGAACCCATCCAGATTATTGTCCGTATCATTATCGTAAAATGCTTTGGATGCTTGGGTTTGAACATTTCCGGTGAGTTTGAACGCATCTTCACCTGCAACGGCCCCTGTAAAAAGGCCAAAGCTCAGTGTGAGGATGGATGCATATCTAAAACTATTTTTCATTTTCTGTTCTCCTATTGAGTTTTTCATTGCTCTCAAATTAGAGATGGTATGTAAAGACTAGGGGAATAGTTAAGTAAAATCAAAATTTTATTTTATGTGACTTTTGTAAAATCAATCATTGTAAAATTTTTATAAAAAAAGCCCGCTTTTCAGCGGACTTTTTCAATGTCAAATGAAATGTGATTACTTAATCGTTGTGGTAACACGAAGTGCCACGGCAACATCGTTCAATTCATCTTCGCTAAAAAAGTTTAACTGGGTTTTGGTATGGCCAAAGCTCTTGATCATGCTGACTGTCCATGCAAAATCGCTCACATCTTTATTCATAAGCTCATCGCGGTCGCGTATTTTTTCCATTTCAAACATGAGTTTATCAAAAAGGCCTGCTGTCGGTAATTCAATTCCCACAAAGAAAGGAAGATAGTCGCTATCCTGTTCATATTCTGGAGCGACAGCGGAACCCGCATGGACCGTTTCATCGGTGACCTCGTCATCTTTGCCGGTAGTAATGTAGGCAACTTCACCATAAAGACGAAGATTTTTAATAAAGGTGAATGAAGCGTTGCCCGCAACGCGGTGTGTTTGTACCGCAGAGAGGTACATGGCATCAATGGCGTTAACACGGTAGGCGGCTCCGATTTCAAAGGGTTTTGCTAGTTGAAGCCTTTCCTCTACACGAACATAACCCGTTTTGAACTTGCTGTCGGAAGTCCCGATCATCGCATGCAATGCTGAAGGACCATATTTCCAGCCGGCTTCAAAAGCATCATGTGAATAGTCGCGCATCAGGAATCCGCGAGTTTTTAATTCACGATCAATGTAGGTTCCAAAATTACCGGCCTGGCTCCAATCGGTTTTCCAGTGACCAAGCTTCAAATCTAACTTATTGGCTCCCAAATTCCACTTATAATCCGCCCAGTAAAGATCAGCTAAAAATTTATCATAGCTTTTCTCGTCAATGGTATTGCCAAACTTTGGACCATACATGCGAATCATAACTTGGGCATCCATAGCTTCAGAGGCGTACTTGCCCCCAAAATTGGCACGAAACCAAAATGAGTCAAAAGCATCATTGTCATAAGAGGCGGTACCCTGGGTTTGGATATTCGCTTTTAATTGAAAATCATCGTTAGCAGCCATTGCACTAACAATAAATCCCAGGCTTAAAACGACCTTGGTCATATTTTTGAACAATTGTTTCATTTTTTTCTCCTGTGAGTTCAAACTCACAATCAGGGGTGGTTAACAACATACGACACGAAATTTACTTGTTTTGTTGAGAGCTTTGCAAGCTATTTTTTGGATAAGATATTATTTTATGCCTCGTAAGCGAGGAATGCATCTCGCTGATGAATTAAGGATACGGAGAAATTAAATGAAACTCGCTATTTGCCTTCTTTTGGCGTCTGTGCCTCTTCTTTTTGCTGGAGATCTCCTCCCCAATAAAACGCATGCTGTACTGAATGTTTCCTACACAAATTTCGAGGATATTCCGCAACGCAATAAAAAGTTGGTTTTTGTCGGTCAAAAGAATCCCAAAAATAAAATTGTGGTTAAAACAGATGATTATGGAGAAGTATCTTTCTTAATCCCACGTGAAGACAGTTATACCATTTTGTGTGAAAGTCTCACAGGTCCTTTTGAATGTGGCTCTTCTCCTTATGTTTCTCTTAAAGCATCCACGGGTGGTGTGAATATTGCTTTTGATGACACTCGTGCAGAATTAAAAGGGGTCACATTTAAGGCCGGGAGTGCTGAATTGGTCGGGAACTCCCTCACCACCCTAGATGCCGCTATTGTTGGGCTTAAAAAGAATAAAAAAGCCATTATTGAAATTGAAGGTCATACGAGTTCGGAAGGTGGCGAAGCATTCAATCAAAAGCTCTCCGAAGACAGGGCGAATAGTGTTCGCTCCTATATGATTAGCAAAGGAATAGATGGTACAAGGGTGACTACTGTGGGTTATGGTTACAGCAAACCTAGTGCGACTAATGATACGGAATCCGGCAGGGAACAAAACCGTCGCATCGAAATTCGCGTAGTGAATGCAAGTGAAGTGGATGCGGTGGTCGAAGATTAAACGTTAATCAGTTTTTGTATCCATGCATTTTTTGCCTCTTCGAGGCGTCTGATCGAGGATTCATCGACTTCGCTGAGATTGCGTAACTCTTTGAGTTCCAGGTAATCGGCAAGGATTTCTCCTGCTTTTACGTAATCTGGTACTAGCAGTTCTAACGTTTTCTCAATTTTCTCATCGGAATAATAACGTAGAATTCCAGCAAGAGTGGCATCAATGTAAGCTTTTTTGTCGCCCTTCGCTAAAGCTTCTTTTGCCTCGTTAAATTCTAACGGTTCAATGGTATCCATCCAAACGGATTCTTTCGCATATAAATCGTCATCAAGAGCGATGGCGTTCTCCTGTTCCGAAAGGCGCAACTGTTCTACCAGTAGAGGCCGGTAGGTCTCTATATCGATATCAGTTCCGCGAGCATGACAAAAATCGCGAAGATTTTCCAGGTTTCGCACGGAAGGGGTCTCCAGAAGCCGTTCCTTTAAGATAGCAAGCTGAGTGGTTTTGGGGAGTTCTTGAAATTCTTTCGCGTCTAAACGGTTTCTCCGCCAATGCAAAACAAAAACTCGCAGAAGTAACGCGGCTATCACGATAGTAAAAAGAACGGCAATGGACACGTTTCACCTACATGTGATCAATGATGTTTTGACCAAAGGCGAAGCAACCCACTTCTTTCGCACTTTCCATAAGGCGTGCAAAATCGTAAGTCACCACCTTAGAATCAATGGCCCCTGAAAGGCCTTTGTTGACGAGATCAGCTGCTTCTATCCAACCCAAATGACGAAGCATCATTTCACCTGAAAGAACCACGGATCCTGGATTTACCTTGTCAAGGCCCGTGTATTTGGGCGCTGTGCCGTGAGTGGCTTCAAAAATAGCGTGTCCGGTCACATAGTTGATATTGCCTCCAGGAGCAATGCCGATACCGCCGACTTGTGCGGCGAGGGCATCCGAAAGGTAATCTCCGTTGAGGTTCAGAGTGGCAATCACATCAAATTCATCGGGACGGGTGAGTACTTGCTGCAAGGCGATATCTGCAATGCAATCTTTAATCACGATGCCTGCGCCTAATTTTCCTTCTGGAATTTTGCACCAAGGTCCCTTATCAATCAATTCAGCACCGAATTCATTCCGAGCAACGCCGTAGCCCCAATCTCGGAAGGCTCCTTCTGTAAATTTCATGATGTTGCCCTTGTGGACAATCGTCACGCTCTTGCGGTGATTCTTAATCGCGTATTCAATGGCACTGCGGACCAGACGTTCCGTGCCCCACTTGGAAACCGTTTTGATACCCACACCGACCTGGTTCCAATCGGAGTCATCTTTTAAATCCGCCATCGCTTTCCATTCGGACACCGCCGATTCGGTGCCAAAACGGACCTTCTTTGCCACTTTGGGAAATTCTTTTTGGAGAAATTCGAGGCATTTTGTGGCTTCTTCGGAGCCTGCGGTCCATTCAATGCCCGCGTAGATATCTTCCGTATTTTCGCGGAAAATGACCATATCTACTTTTTCAGGATGTTTTACCGGGGAGGGGGTTCCATCGTAATATTTTACTGGGCGAAGACACACAAAAAGGTCGAGATCCTGGCGAAGCGCCACGTTCAAACTCCGAATTCCCCCTCCGATCGGGGTCGTGAGAGGCCCCTTGATACCCACGAGGTACTCCCGGAAGGCATCCACGGTTTCTTTGGGGAGCCAAGTCCCTTCGCCATAAATTTTATTGGCCTTTTCACCCGCGAAAACTTCCATCCAGGCAATTTTCTTTTGGCCCTGATAGGCTTTTTCTACGGCAGCATCTAAAACGCGGACTGCGGATTTCCAGATATCGGGGCCAATTCCATCTCCCTCGATAAAGGGAATCACCGGTTGGTCGGGGACGTTGAGTTTGCCTTGAGTCAGAGTAATTGGGGAACCATTTGCAGGAATCTGGATGTGTTCGTATTTTAGCATAAAAGGCCTCAAAAAAGGGAAACTTGTGAGTAAAGATTAGAAAAAAGAGTTTTTATTGACTGGAGTATTTGCAGACAATGGATGCTTATCCTCACGAGAAAGTTGCAGAAGGTTATAATTGTGTAAAAAAGCAATTTCGTAGGCTGCGGAATGTTCGTAAAAGGTGTATATTTTGGGGGAAATATTCCTGCACCCTTTAGGTGGAGATAAAAAGTTATGAGAAAAATTGTGAAAATACAAATGA
>Ga0172378_10004871_pt1 | contig 12547 bp, 8 predicted proteins | sample GrowelOW332metaG_FD_119755 | JGI IMG/M metagenome (GOLD analysis project Ga0172378, IMG submission 119755) | Groundwater microbial communities from an aquifer near a municipal landfill in Southern Ontario, Canada - Pumphouse #3_1 metaG | ecosystem: Environmental > Aquatic > Deep subsurface >...
CGTTCCCGACAAGTCTTTTTGCTTCCCATCATTTCCCGTTGGCCGCGAGGGTTAAACTTTGATACAAATCCCTCTAAACCAACGAATTGGAACACAAGAAGTTTATTTAACGAAAAAAGGGACTCCGTAATGGAATCCCTCTAAATTTGCCTTAGTGATCCGCTTGGGGTTCGAACCCAAGACCCCAACATTAAAAGTGTTGTGCTCTACCAACTGAGCTAGCGAATCAAACCTTAGTGCATCATTTCTGAATGCGGATGCAAAAGTAGGTTTTTTTCTTTAAACTACAAATTATTTGGTTAATTATTTTTATTTATTTTCCTGATTTATCTGTTTAGGGCTCTTTATCAGGGGATTTTTCAATCTTATTTTCTTGAAGTCCTTGTTCAAATTCTTTTTTATTAAGATGAATCATGTACTGTTTGTAGTATGATTTGATGAGCGTAGTCAATGGAATGGCTATAATCATGCCAATTATACCGAGGAGATATCCCCAAATGGACAGCGCGAGGAGCATGATGGCGGGATTCAAGCCGGAAGCTTTACCCATGATCTTGGGAGTTAGGACAAAATCTTGGATGAGCTGGACAATACAAAAAACCAACAGAGCGCAAAACATAATCCACCAGAAATTTTCTCCGGTATTGGCTGCTTTTAGCAGGGCAAGCAGAATGGTAGGAATAAATCCTATTAATTGAAGATAAGGTACCAGGTTGAGAACTCCGATGAATAGTCCTAGACCAATAGCTATAGGGAAATCGATAATCAGGAATCCGATGCTGAACAGAATTCCTACGCAAAAATCAATTAGCGTTTGTCCACGGAAGTAGCTGTTCAAATTTTGTTCTGCATCTTTGACGATACCTTGAACCAGACTTTGATGTTTTACAGGGATTAGTTGTATCCAGCCATTTGATAAGGTTTCATAGTCTTTCAAAATAAAGAACACATATAAAAGAACAATGAATGACGCTATAATACTGAATACAATGTTGATACTTTGATAGAGAAAATTCCATAACTGTGGAAGGACAGTCTTGAAAGCATTCATAATGTTGTCTCCGGTAATCATCTTACTGAAAGAAGACAGGTCAATGTTTTTCTTCACAAAATGCTCTATCAAGCTTGGGATAGTGGTGTGATAATTACCTTGAACGTAATTAGTAAGAAAATCATTAAGAGTTGCTATTTCTTGAATCATGGGCGGAATAAGTAGCCAAAAAGCTCCTATAAGAGCCCCAATAATCAGAAGCATCACGACTGCTATGGAAAGGACTCGACTTTTAAGATGTAGCTTTCTTTGAAAGAATATTATGATAGGATATATCATGTAGGCAATGAGCCAAGCAATGAAAAACGGAAGAAGTACTCCGCTTAACCGGTTTATCAACCAAACGGTTATGCAACCCAGTATAACGTAGATCGTTCCTCTTGCAAAATTGTCGAATGTAATTTTCTTCTCTGTCATGATCGTAGATTATTTTGATTCTTGTTCTTCTTTTAGTGCCCGGAAGTAACATTCCCGACAAAGCGGTTCATATTCCATTTGTTCTCCCAGCAAAACGCGTTTGTCGTTTTTTACCGTACGGTGGGAGACATAGGCCAATTGACCACATTTTACACAAATAGCATGTACTTTGGTGACTTCGTCTGCAATGGCGCAGAGATTTGGGATGGGTCCGAAAGGTTTTCCTTTATAATCCATGTCGAGCCCGGCGATAATAACCCTTATGCCTTCATTGGCCAGTTGATTACATACATCTACAAGTCCATCATCAAGAAATTGCGCTTCATCTATTCCTACTACCTCAACTCCGGAAGTTAATAAAAGAATGGCTCCGGAAGAATCTATAGGAGTGGAAGGAATGGATTTACTGTCATGGGAAACCACATTTTCTTCGGAATATCGTACATCGATGGAGGGTTTGTATATTTCAACGTTTTGCCGTGCAAATTTTGCTCGTTTCAAGCGGCGGATCAGTTCTTCTGTCTTACCCGAAAACATAGAACCGCAAATCACTTCAATTCTTCCTCGGTGACGGGTTTCATATGGTATATCTTCTGAAAAATTACTCATTATATTTTTTATAGTGTTAATAGAAACTAGCATTGCAAAAATATTATTTTTTCCTTAAAAATCAGTCTCTGAAATCTTTTTATTCAACAATTGCAGATAAATATTTGGGAAATGTGAAACAACTGTTAAAATATACCAACAGATATACTGAAGACATCAAATTCTTTCTACATTTGTCCAAATAATAAGTTGAGTATGGGTAAGCTTTATGTTGTACCGACCCCTGTGGGAAACTTAGAAGATATGACATTTCGAGCTGTCCGCATTTTAAAGGAAGTTGATTTGATTTTGGCCGAAGATACGCGAACTTCGAGTGTGTTATTGAAACATTATGATATTAAGAATGCAATGCAGAGTCATCATAAGTTCAATGAACATCAGATGGTGAGTGGTGTAGTTGATAAAATACTGGGTGGTTTGAATGTTGCTTTGATTTCTGATGCGGGAACTCCCGGAATATCTGATCCTGGGTTTCTTTTGGTGCGTGAATGTGTGCGGAGCGGGGTGGAAGTACAGTGTTTGCCTGGGGCAACGGCTTTTGTACCGGCGTTGGTTTCTTCAGGCTTACCGGATGATCGTTTTTGCTTTGAAGGTTTTTTGCCGCAAAAGAAGGGGCGGATGACTTGTTTGACAGCACTGAAGGAAGAAAGTAGGACGATGATTTTTTATGAATCGCCTTATCGTCTGGTAAAGACGTTGACGCAATTTATGGAATACTTCGGAGAAGACCGTCTGGTGTCTGTTTGCCGGGAAATATCGAAAGTGCATGAGGAGAGCGTGAGAGGAACTTTGAAAGAATCGGTAGAACATTTCTCTGAAAAAGAGCCGAAAGGTGAAATCGTGATTGTACTTGCAGGTAGAGATAGAGATGAGAAAAAAGAAGAAAAGAAAAAATATAGGAGAGAGAAAGACGATTAAATAATTATAAAGTAAAAGCGTATGAAAAAATTACTTTTATTGTTTGTGGGTGCCACTATGTTGGTTGCTTGCAATGGAAATCAGGCAAAAGAAGATGCTTTGAAAAAGCAGAATGATTCGTTGTTGGCCGTCCTTTCCACAAAAGGAACGGAATTGGATGATGTGATGAGTTCTTTCAGTGAAATCCAGAATGACTTTAATAAAATCAATGAGGCAGAAGGGCGTGTTAATTTGAATAAAAAGACAGCTGAAAATGGTTCTAATACTGAAAAGATAAAGGAAGATATGCGGTTTATTCAAGAAACAATGGCTACTAATCGTCAGAAAATCGAAGAATTGACTCAAAGATTGAATAAGAGTAGTCATGCTTCGGCACAATTGAAGAAAATGCTTGCTAACTTACAGTCTCAATTGGATGAGAAAACGGCTCAGTTGGAATCATTGCAGAAAGAATTAGAAGCAAAGAACGTACGTATAGCCGAGTTGGATGATGCGGTTGCCGGTTTAAATACGGATGTTAATAATCTACAGTCGGATAATGAATCAAAGTCTAAAACTGTTGCTGCTCAAGACAAGGCTTTAAATACGGCTTGGTTTGTTTATGGAACAAAATCCGAACTGAAAGATCAGAAAATCATTCAAAAAGGTGAGGTTCTTAAGACAGGCGATTTTAATAAGGATTATTTTACTGAAATTGATATCCGTACCGATAAGGAAATCAAACTTTATTCCAAAGGTGCCAAACTCTTGACAAGTCATCCGGCAGGTTCCTATACATTGGTTAAAGATGCAAAGGGACAGTATATTCTTAAAATAACGGATCCAAATCAATTCTGGAGTGTTTCTCGTTATTTGGTTATTCAGGTTAAATAAAGAAATGATTTTTTAATAAATAAGAAATAGAATGGGTTGTATCGTTTAATGATGCAGCCCATTCTTTTCTTTTTTTGATTATTTATGAAATATAGGAATGTTTTTTTTGATTTGGATGATACTCTTTGGGCAACGTTGAAGAACTCCAGAGAAACTTTTCATCAAGTGTATGATGAATTTCATTATGAGCGATTTTTTAATTCTTTTGATTCTTTCTTTAATATATATATGACACGTAATTTGCAGCTGTGGGACGCGTATGACGATAATAAGATTACCAAGGAAGATCTAAATAAGGAACGTTTTTATCACCCATTGGAATTCGTGGGAATTTATGATAAAAATCTTGCAGATCGCTTTTCTAAACGTTTTTTTGAAATTATTCCTACAAAAACAGGTGTAATGCCTTATGCTAAAGATTTATTGGAATATCTTTATCCCCGTTATAATCTTTATATTCTTTCGAATGGCTTCAGAGGATTACAGGAAACTAAGATGAAGGCTGCAGGACTTTTCGAATATTTTAAAGATATTATTCTTTCCGATGATATCAAAGTTAATAAACCTCATGCGGAATTATATCAATATGCTTTTACAAGAACCCGATCAAAGCCGGAAGACTCAATAATGGTAGGAGATAGCTGGAAGAATGACGTAGTAGGAGCTTCAAATGTAGGTTTGTCACAAATTTTTTATAATGTGGATAATAGAACTGATTTTTCTATTCAGCCGACATATGTTGTCAAATCGTTGAAAGAAATAGAGCATATTCTTTGAAATATAATTTTTAAAAGAATAAGCCGCTTTTACCTGAGTTTGTAAAAGCGGCTTTCATTATTTGTTATGGGGAATAGTCTATTCTATTTTTTTACTTTTGTTTTTGGGAGAAGGACTTTTCATATCTAGTCCTCTACTCTTGAGTAATCCGTTTATTTCCGGTTCTCTACCACGAAAGTTTTTGTACATTTCCATGGCATCGTCAATTCCTCCTCGTGAGAGAATACATTTACGAAATTTACCTGCTATGTCTTGATCAAAAATATTTCCTTTCTCTTTATAAGCTTCGAAAGCATCACAATCTAACACTTCGGCCCAGATGTAGCTATAATACCCTGCTGTATATCCGCCTCCCATAACATGATTAAAATAGGTAGTGCGGTAACGGGACGGAATTTGTTTCAACAGTCCCCGTTTTCCTAATGTTTTTGCTTCAAAATCCATGACATTCAGGTTGGTCGGAACAGATTTAAGCGTGTGCAAGTCCATATCGAGAAGAGATGCGGCCAGATACTCGGTTGTTGCAAATCCTTGTCCGTATTTTTCGCTATTGATAATTTTATTTACCAGAGAAGCCGGAATAACTTTTCCGGTTTTATAATGTTTGGCATAAACTTTCAAAACTTCGGGTTCGAATGCCCAATGTTCGTCAATTTGTGACGGGAGCTCTACAAAATCTGTTGGGACTTCGGATACACCGTTATAATGAACATCTTTAAAGAAATCATGTAGTGCATGTCCAAATTCATGGAATAGGGTCGTAGCTTCATCAACACTCAATAAAGCTGGTTGTCCGGCAGCCGGTTTGGTTAGATTACATACTATATAAACGATGGCATTGACTTTATGTCCGTTTTCATATGTAGCAGGACGATATGTACCGCACCAGGCTCCACCGGCCTTACTTGGACGTGGAAAATAATCAAAATAAATGACTCCCAAGGAACTCCCGTCTTTATCGGTACATTCAAACGCTTCAGCATCCGGATGAGGTAATGGCATATAATCCAATTTACGGAAATTGATTCCATAAAGACGTTTTGCTACATAAAAAACTCCGTCGCGAACATGATTGAGCTCCAGATAAGGACGTATTTCATTCTCATCAAGGTTATATTTTGCTATTTTAGCTTTTTCGAAATAGTAATGCCAGTCCCAACCTTCCGCTTTGAAATTTTTTCCTTCTTTTTTGATCTCTTTTTGAATATCGGCAAGCTCTTCTTTTGCCTTGTTCAATGCCGGAGTCCAAAGTTGATCAAGTAGTTTATATACATTTTCTTCGGTTTTTGCCATACGGTCATCTAAAGCGAAAGATGCGTAATCTTTGAATCCTAATAAGTTAGCCTTTTCCAGCCGGGCAGTCAGGAGATTTCTTACCAATACTTTATTGTCTTCGGCATTGTTATTATTACACCGATTAATATAAGCTTTAAATATTTTTTCACGTAAAGTACGATTATCTGCATATTGAAGAAAAGGCATAATACTGGGATTATGTAGAGTAAAAACCCATTTCCCATCCAATCCTATTTCTTTGGCAGTTTCCGCAGCTGAGGTAATGAGACTTGAAGGAAGTCCTGACAAATCCTTTTTGTTATCAATAACAAGTCTAAAGGCATTTGTCTCTTTTAGCATATTTTGAGCAAAGGTCAGTTGTAGTAATGTAATCTTATTGTTAAGGTCACGCAACTTTTTTTGTCCTGCTTCATCCAGATTCGCTCCGTTACGAACAAATCTTTTGTATGTTTCATCAAGTAATTTGTTTTGTTCTTTGTCCAGATTAAATTGGTTTCGATTCTTATAGACTTTTTTGATCTTCGCGAATAGTAATGCATTCATAAGAATATCATCTTCATGTGAAGATAATAAAGGTGATATCTCCTTATCCAGATTCTGCATTTCCGGAGAAGTGTCACAATCATTTTGAGCATAAAAAACAGAAGAAACGGTATTCAATAATTTTCCGCTTCTGTCAAGTGCTGCTATTGTGTTTTCAAAGTCGGGAACTGAGCGTTGTTCTACAATGGCATCAATTTCTTGTTTTTGTTGCTCCATCCCTTTTACAAAGGCTTCTTGATAATCTTTGATAGTGATTTTCTCAAAAGGAGGAACGCAATAAGGTGTAGTGAATTCTGAGAAAAATGGATTTTTAGAAATCTCTACGGTACTTGTATTTTGGCTATATGCAGTTACAGAAGTGCTGAGAATAGCCGCCATCAGAATTTTTTTCATACGTAAATTAAGTTGTTATATTTTTTTACAAAGGAAACCATTATAAATGTTTTTTACAACTTTTGTTGATTCTTTTGTAAAAAGAGAAATAATGACAAAGAGATGTTTTTTATCCTTTACAAAGATTCTATATTTATTATTTGTTATATTTGAAATGTTTTAATTAAATAGAGGTCGAATTATATGTTTATTTTGGTTTAAATTGGATATTCTTTGCATTTTTTCTAAAAAAGTTTGCTTATTACAAAAATAAATGTGAATATTGCACAGATTTAATGAGATAACTTTTAACCTGAGGATAAATTATGAAAAGACAAAATACCTATCTATTAATTAACCAAAATTTTTTTTTATTATGAATGTAAACGCTAAGTATGCTAAGTGCTTTGTCGTTATGGCATTATTAATGTTCGGTGGTGTAACTACTGAAGTATATGCTATTTCAGGCAAAGTTGCTGATGTTAGTCAGCAATCTGCAAATGTTCGCGGTACAGTGAGTGATGGTTCGGATCCAATAATTGGAGCTGCTGTCGTAGTGAAGGGTACAACCCGTGGAACTGTAACTGATATGGACGGAAATTTTGTACTAGATGTGAGAAGAGGTGAAACTCTTCAGGTTTCTTATGTGGGTTATCTAACACAAGAGATTAAATACTCGGGTCAGAACAAAATTAATATTGTTCTGAAAGAAGATTCTAAAACTTTGGACGAGGTTGTAGTTGTTGGTTATGGTACTCAGAAAAAAGTTAACTTAACAGGATCTGTTGCTAATGTAGATAATAAGTTATTGGATAACCGTCCATTGACTAATCTTTCTTCAGGATTGGCAGGTTTGTTGCCTGGTGTACAAGTCTTACAAAGCAGTGGTCAGCCAGGTCAGGATGTTGGTAAGATTTCTGTTCGTGGTGTCGGTACTATCAATAATTCAAGCCCTATGGTCTTGATTGATGGTGTTGAAGGCTCTTTGAATGATGTTGATCCTAATGATGTTCAGAGTATTTCAGTTTTGAAGGATGCCGCTTCTTCATCTATTTATGGATCAAAAGCTGCAAATGGTGTCATCTTGGTAACTACTAAGAGAGGTAAAACCGGAAAGACTACTGTAAACTATACAGGTCTTGTAGGTATTACAAGTGCTACTAACACTCCTTCTTTTATGTCTTCTGCGGAAATTGCGGAAAAATGGAATGAAGTTCGTGAATATGAAGGTCAGTTGGCTCCTATTTATTCATCTTCTGATATTCAGAAATTTAAAGATGGTTCTGATCCGGATAATTATTCAAATACGGATTGGATTGATTTGTTGTATAGAACATCTGTTCAGACATCTCATAATGTTAATATGTCGGGAGGTACTGAAAATGCCCGTTATATGGCATCTGTAGGCTATTTGTATCAAGATGGTGTTGTGAAAAACTATAATAAGAATCAATATAGCGGTCGTTTGAATTTGGATATTAATCCGACTAAGAATTTGGAAACAAATTTTAGTATGTCTTATATGCGTCAAGATGTTACGGAACCATTGCCTGCTTATCAGACAACTAACACAACAAATGATCAGTATGCCAGTACAAACAGTGTATATCAAATATTCCGTTTGGTTAATCGTATTTCCCCAATGGTTCCTGCCAAATATTCGGATGGTACCTATGGTAGCGTATCTGATGGCAATCCATTAGCTTGGGTTGAATCCGATGCAAGAGGATGGACTAAAACTCATAATTTGTTGGCTATAGGTTCGGCAAAATATACTTTTATGCCCGGACTATCGATGAAAGCCGTGTTTGCATATAATATGCATAATATCGATCGTTCCGAACATGCTATTCAGGCTGTTTATCGTTCAGGTATTCAAGGTACGACTTTTGTTTCTCAAACTTATAACAATTATGATCGTGTAACATTTGATTTGACTCCTGAATATAAAACTTCTTTTGGTAAACATAGTTTGGATGTATTAGGCGGTTTCCATTCTGAAATGTATAAATTCAAATATACTTATGCATATCGTCAGGGTATGGCTAATGACATTTTAACAGATATAAATGCGGGTTCTTCGTCTACTGCTAAGGCTCAAGGTTATAAACGTGAATTGGCAATGATGTCCTGGTTTGGACGTATTGATTACAATTATGCAGAAAAATACCTGTTGGAATTCAATGCTCGTTATGATGGCTCTTCTCGTTTTGCTAAAGATAATCGTTGGGGTTTCTTCCCATCTGTATCTGCTGGTTGGCGTATTTCAGAAGAAGGCTTTTTTGGTTCTTTAAAAGATCGCGGAGTAAGCAATTTGAAAATCCGTGCATCTTGGGGTAAGTTAGGAAATCAAGATATAGGAACCGATTCATATTATCCTACGGTTTCTACGATGACTTTAGGCAAAGGTTATACTTATGGAGGAACTTATAATGCCGGTGCACAAACTTACTATGCTGTTAATCCTAATTTGAAATGGGAAGCAACAACTTCATGGGGTATCGGTTTGGATGCAACAATTAAAAAAGTAGATCTTACTTTGGATTATTATAATAAGAAGACTACCGATATCTTAATGAAGGTTAATACTCCTATTACCTATGCATTAAGTGATTATTATGATAACGTAGGTAAAGTAAAAAACAGTGGTTTGGAATTGTCTCTTAATTATCATGATAAATTTGGAGATATCAGTTTCGAAGCCGGTGGTAATATAGCATATAACAAGAGTGAAGTTCTTGATTTAGGTGGAGATACTTATGTTGATAGTTACTCAGGAAATGATTGCTACTATGCATTAGATTGGGTTGGACATCGTTTGAATTGTTTCTATGGTTATAAAACGGCAGGTGTGTTCCAGACTCAACAAGAATTGGATAGCTGGCCTGCATATAAAATGGATAAACAGACTCGTCGTTTGGGTGATTTGAAATATGTAGATACCGATGGTAATGGTTCTGTAGATGCTAATGACCGTGTTGTTTTGGGTTCAATGGATCCTAGTTGGACATTCGGTTTCCATTTCAACTTAGGATATAAGAACTTTGATTTGACAGCATTCTTCCAAGGTGCAGCAGATGTTCATCGTTATGTTTCGGAAGGTTTAGGCAGTTTAAGTGCATCAACTTCTAAGTTGAATACTCTTTGGAGAGATTCTTGGACACCGACTAATACCGGTGCAAAATATCCTCGTATTACTGAATATGGTGTAAGCAATACACAATATTGTGATTTCTGGTTGCAGAATGCTTCTTATCTTCGCATGAAAGATTTGCAAGTTGGTTATACTTTCCCGAAAAGTATTTTGAGCGTTCTTGGTGTTAGTAAAATGAGAGTTTATTATAGTGGCCAGAACTTGTTTACTGTTACCGGAATGTTGAAAGGCTGGGATCCTGAAAGTCCTTCCGGTCGTGGTAATGGATTCCCTCAGACAATGATTAATTCTATTGGTGTAAATCTTACTTTCTAATCTTAAAATACGATATGAATATGAAAAAGATATTATATGCAGTTTCAATGGCATTGATGGTATCGCTGTCTGGTTGTTCTGACTTTTTGGACAGAGTACCTTCCGATGCGCTTTCACCATCAACATTTTGGTCAAGTGAAAGTGATGCGCAATTAGCTTTGACGGGTTGCTACAACAAGTTGGAATCTATCTATGGCGGTTACAATATGATTTATTGGGATTGTACTTCGGACAATTATTTCAATAATTTTTCTTGGGAAGGTTATAAAACACTTTCTGACGGTAACAATACAGCGAATGATACCGGTAAAGGTTTCTTTGACTTTTTAGATATCCGTGCTTGTAACGAATTTCTTGAGAACGAACAGAAAGTAAAATGGACATCTGCGGCAACCGAAAACCAATATAAGTCGGAAGCTCGTGTTCTCCGTGCCTTATTCTATTTCTGGAAGACAGAATGCTATGGTGATTTTCCATACTTTACCACTGTTTTGGCTACTCCGGCTGATGGCTTGATAGAAAGAACTTCTGTTTCAACGATTCGTGATTTCATTGTATCTGAGTTAACGGATTGTATACAGTATTTGCCTAATAAGAGTGATGCGGTAGAAGGACGTATCAATAAACAGTTCTGCGAAGGTTTGTTAATGCGTTATTACTTATATCGTAGCGATTATACCAATGCATTGAAATATGCTAATATGATTCGTGACAGCAAACAAGTAAGTATTCCTGCAGGAGTAAGTTATGCTGACTGTTTCTTGACTGCCAATCAGTATGATTCCGAAACTATTTTCGATCATTCTTATATTGCATCGACCAGTATGGACTTGTACGATCCTCCTTTCTTAGCTAATGGAATGGGTGGTTGGTCATCTGTTGTTCCTACTTTGGATTTAATGGATTCCTTTGAATGTATTGATGGCAAGACAATAGATCAATCTCCTCTTTATGACCCGACAGAACCATTCTTGAATCGTGATCCTCGTTTGCGTGCTTCCATAGTATATCCGGGCCAACCTTATTCAGGTTATTCCAAATGTTATAACAGTATGCCGAAGCAAATCGATGGTCAGTCAAATCCGGATTATTGTACAAATGCTGATAATTCTTCTAAATCAGGTCTTCAATTAGGTAAGTATTTCCAAGCTGCTAATATCAATGCAAACAATATTTCAAGTACGACAGTGCATTTCAAGGTTATGCGTTATGCGGAAGTATTGCTTACAATCGCTGAATGTGAGATTGAATTGAATCAGAATTTGAGTGATGCCATTGATTGTATTAATATGATCAGAACGCGTGCCGGCATGCCGAAGGTTGATGAAACTGTTTACAATAATCAAAGTAGTTTGCGTACTTTAGTTCGTCGTGAACGTAGAGTTGAATTGAACGGAGAAGGTCTTCGTCGTGCCGATTTGGTTCGTTGGGGAACTATTACGAATATCTTGAGCAAGTTTAAGGTTCAGCATCTTGATGGAGATATTACAAACGAGAAAGACAATAATGGTGATTATAAGGTAAAGGTTACAGGACGTTCAGATATCTATACGAACTATAACTTTACAGATTCCCATATATTGTTCCCGATTTATCAGAAGTATATTGATATTAATCCGAAACTGAAACAGAATCCGGGATATTAATTTCTGATCGTTATATTTATAAAAGAAGGTGGTGCCACGTGCACTGCCTTTTTTTATATTAATCAGTCAATTTTATTTTTTCTTTGATTTTTCTTTGTATTTTTGTTCTATAAGATAACTAGTTATGAAAAAATCCGGCTTAATAGTAGTATGTATGATTCTTTTTTCTTTTTTTTCTTGCACAACGAAGCAGGCTAAAGAAAAAACAAATCAAATACCATTTCTCTTTCCTGATTATACCTTTGTAACGATACCGAATAATATAGCTCCTTTAAATTTCGAGATTAAGGGTGCTTCTTTTGTCAAAGCCGATTTTGAGATGGAAGGTAAATTGTTAAAAACAATAACAGGGAATCATACAATTGCTATTTCGGATAAGATTTGGCATGAATGGCTTTCTGCATATAAAGGAAAATCTTTAAAGATAACGATTTCCATTTGGAATGATTCTCATCCTGATGGTTTGTCTTATCGTCCTTTTACAATTCATATTTCTCCGGATCCTATAGATGGATGGATTGCCTATCGTCTGATAGAACCGGGCTATGAATTATGGCATCAAATGGGAATCTATCA
>Ga0172378_10004872_pt1 | contig 12545 bp, 5 predicted proteins | sample GrowelOW332metaG_FD_119755 | JGI IMG/M metagenome (GOLD analysis project Ga0172378, IMG submission 119755) | Groundwater microbial communities from an aquifer near a municipal landfill in Southern Ontario, Canada - Pumphouse #3_1 metaG | ecosystem: Environmental > Aquatic > Deep subsurface >...
GTAGATGAACCACGGATAGGTTTCCTTACTTTATTCAAACCCTCAATACTCATCTTCTTTGGAATTGAATACCCTCCTTCCAAGTATTGAGCTTCATAAAGATCGGAATTTCCTAACTCATCCGTCTTCGCAAAATAAATTGTTCTTCTCTTTTGGTCATAAGCGAAAGTACCTTCTATTCCTAGACCACACAACTCCAAACAGACTTCAACATTAACTAATTCAAAACTATCGCCAATTTTTGCGATATAGGCTGAATCTCCTCGGAAAAACACAACTTTGCCATCCTTATAGAATGACATAGGTAACTCCTGGACCTTTGTGCTGGCAACTGATGGGACAAACTCATAGCCATCGGAAAACTCTTCATGAACACCGGCAAATGTGTTCACCCAAGCCACCAACATAGATACAGTCAATAAGACTCTTTTCATTTCAAACATATTTTTTATTTATTTCAATACAACTTCACCAATTCTATAGTTCCCTTATTTGTCTTACCGTTCTTTAGAACTACAGAATAAAAGTAAACGCCCGGATCAGCCATAGAACCATAGGTCATACCATCCCATCCATCATCTCCCGTAAATATTAACTGGCCATAACGGTTGAAAATTTCAACCTTAAAACCTTTCATAAACCAGTCGTTCATATCATCAACAGCAGTTGGTGTGAACGCTGTAGGAAGATCTACATCTATCTCCTTAGATGCCTCGGAGTGGAAACAAACCGAGTCAGTAGCCTCAACCGTATAAACTGACGGCGCTTTTGGATACTCTAATAATTCATTTTCTTCCGTAACTGCAATTACTTCTCCATCTACCTTCCATATATAGGCAATAGGCTCGCCTGATAAAACATCAGCATAGAATTTGACTTTTCCTCCTATTGTCACCTTATCTATATCAGAAAGAAGGTTCAATTTTATATTATCTCTAACAAACACATTCTCATAAGAGACGATCGCATCATCACAGATACCATCGGATGCAACCAATACATAGTTTCTATAACCAGAGGCTACCGGCACGTCGGATATTATTGTATCCTTCTTAGAAGTACGGATCGTCACATCCTTTCCATCATAAGTAGTACCATACCATGTATATTGAACAGGAGAACCTTGCGTTAAATCCAAACTTAAATGGACAGTATCTCCCAAACAAACATTCTCTTTATCTGCTTTCAAACCTATCTCTATAGGATCGAACACAGCAATTTCAACTGGGTTACCATTTGTTGCTGCTGTAGCATCATTGTAGTTGCAGACATCATCGAAAACCTTAACTTGGAATCCATGATTATCTATAGTAGGTGTAACCGTAAAAGATACGATCTTCTGCGAAGTTTCTATCTCGAACAACTCTCCATGACCATCATAAACAACATATCTGCTCGGAGTTCCTTGCGTTACAGTAGCCGTCAACTCTATTTGTGCAGGCGTCTGCTGATTGGATGATTCCGTACAATACTTCAACTTATCAGCCGCCAAATTTACAAATATATTTTCATGAACGGAAATATTAGTTGAATCACTCTTTGCCGGATTTACAGAAAAACATATTCCATCGACAGCTTCTACATAGAAAGAATATTCGCCTGGTGCTATTCCTGTAACAAGGAAACTATCCTTATCAGAAGACTTTCCTAGCAAAACACTTTCGTTTGAATCGCCATTCACCATGTACCAACTATACTCCTGAATCATATAATGAGATGAGTACGGAGTTACATCGGCCGACAAATATAATATAGAATTATTTCCCGATACACAAATTTGGTCAGTATTTGGTCTAATTTTAACATCAAAAAGTTCATTTATCCTAATTTTTATGTCTGAGCTTACTGCTGGATCGTTATCTGTGTAACAAATTCCATCAACAGCCTTCACTCCAAAACTAGGTGTTGTGTTGGCTTCAAACAGCGTTGGATAGTTATCCCTAGAAAGAATGATATGGTCTACCGTTGTTGTATCGAATGGCATTCCATCCATTGTCCAATAGTATTTTGAAACATTTTCCTTTGAACCTACTGGGTCAATAATAGCAGTCAAAGTTATTGAATCTGAACCTGAACACAAGTAATCTTTGTCTCCAGAATCCAAATGCATGTTGAATCTCTGGTTCATAATCACCTGAACTTCTCCACTCTTTGCAGGATTCTCTGAAGTATAACAGATATTGTCATAACCGTCAACACTGAACGTAGGATTAGCTCCTGCTGTCAAAGATCCTGGATACTTCTGATTATTTACATCTAGATAGTTTGTCATTGTAGAATCCAAAAGAACCCCGTTTTCATACCAGCGGTACCACTTAAACAAGTTTGAAGAAGGAGTTAACTTTGCGGTCAAATTCAAAGAGACTGTAGCCTCATCATCAAAACAAATTGAATCTGAAGGCACTTCCAAAGCAATCTCATAACTTCCTCCAATCTCAATGGTTACTGGTTCAGACTTAGCTGGATTATCCACGGTAAAGCAAATGCCATCGACTGACTCCACAGAGAACTTGGCAGCTGTTCCTGCTATGCTATTCAATAGATCAGGATAGTTATCAAAGCTCAAAGTAATCGAATTAACAGGAGAATGAGTTGTCTCAAACAAAATGCCATTTACTTTCCAGAAGTAATCTGTGATGCTATTAGCAGACTCTTTTGGAGAGACAGACGCTGTTAATGTGATCTCATCAGTACCCAAGCACAAAGCTGTTCCGCTTGACTCCAATGTCATTGTGTAAGCCTGATTGATAGTCACCTCAACACCATCACTCTTAGAAGGGTCCTCCGATGAATAACAGAATCCATCATAAGAATCTACTGAGAATATAGGTTTTGATCCTGCCTCAAAGACACCTGGATATTTTCCATTAGAGATCTCTATGGTTGGTGTTTTTGTAGAATCCAACAGAACACCATCCTTATACCAACGATACCATTTAATATGATTCATTGCACCAGCTGGATCTACAACAGCTTCAAAAGACAATGAAGGATCAAGCTCTTCTGAGTAGCAAAGAATGCTAGGGCCATTGTTGACTAACTTCATCTGATAGTAATCATTGATCTCAATCTTGACACCTTCTGAAACATTCGGATTGTCTATAGTATAACAGATTCCATCTACAGACTTAACCTTAAATGTCGCTGACATTCCAGCCTTGAATAAATCAGGATAATTAGCCTTACTGATCACAACATAATCTATAGGAGCATAAGTTGTATCAAATGGAGTTGTGATTCCACTCTCTGTCATCTCCCAGAAATAAACAGAAATATTCTGTTTAGAACCCTCTGGAGTGACCATAGCAGTAAGCTTGATTGATTCACTACCCAAGCAAAGAGAATCCTTGCCCTCATGATCCAACTCCAATTTATAACGGAAGCTGATCACGATCGTCTTGCTGGCTTGATCAGAAGGTTTATCACCAGTGAAACAGATGCCATCATAAGAATCTACTGAGAAGGTAGGATTTTCGCCTGCAACTATAGATCCTGGATATTTATCATTTGTGATCTCTATCGAATTAGTCTGTGTAGAGTCTAATAAAGTACCGTTCTTATACCAACGATAAACTTTAATATGATTAGCAGCTTCAGATGGAGAAACCTTAGCTGTCAACGTTAACTTAGCACTATTAGCATTGTCGAAACAAACAGAATCCGGAACATCAGCCCCCAACTCCATCGTATATGATTCGTTGATATAGAACTTCTCTCCTGTTCCAGAACCATAAACAAATTCGTTTGAACAAATGGCATCAAATGTTTTCACATTAAACACTGCCGTCTTTCCTGCCTTGAAGATATCAGGGAATTTAGCCTGTGTAAGTGTTATTTCTGATGTTTGAGTACTATCTATCACCACTCCGCTTTCCATCCAGTAATACTTTTCAATATTTGTCTTTGCATCTTCAGGAAGTACATTTACAGATAAGTCTATCTTATTATTCTCAGGATTGAGTTTATCAATACACAATTTGTCACCAAGGACATCCAAATCCAAAGCATAACCTCCGTATCGAATATCTATAAGTACCTTATTAGAATTGTCTGCTGGATTAGTTTTATCTGAACAAATACCATCATAAGACTTAACAGAGAATTGAGGAGTTGTTCCTATCAAATCTTTCAATGCAGAATATCTCAACTGAATGGTATCACTCTTAGTTGATCTGAAATATTCATCATTAATATACCACATATACTCCTGAACGTGGTTTTTAGCTTCAGCAGGATCAGTTTCAACAGATAATGTCAAAAGCAACCAATCCTCTTCTGTCAGAATTGCAGGGATACAAAGGACTTTACCGTCCGGACTAATCTTCATTGAATATGCCTCATTGAAGACCACCTTAACCTCTCCCTTAGGAGCATCGCCCTCACTCTGGAAACAGATACTGTCTATAGCAGCAACTGTAAATGTAGGAGATGTTCCTGCCTTTAGATATTTATCCAACTCCGCTGGATGATTGGACATCAAGACAACATACTCAGGAGTCTCTGTTTCTGCAAATTGAGTTCCATCTACACGCCAGATATATTTCTTAATCATCTTTTGAACATCATGTTCCGGATTGGCCACAGAGGTTGCTATTGCATTCAAGACCACCACGGTATCGCTCTTTAAATCTGTTAAACAGATGGAGTCATTTGGCATAGAGACCAAATCAAGGCTATAAGACTCGTTCACCTCGATCTTGAAATAACCAGGATCAGATGGCTCATCAACGGTGAAACAAACACCGTCTGCTACACGAACATCAAAAATGAGTTCATGACCAGCCTGCAAAATATCATGATGCTTATTTTCCGGATCAGTACTAATCAACAACTCCCTTGTGGTGGTTGTGTCTATTGGATTACCGTTTAGTGACCACAAGTAATACTTCACATCCTCTTGAGAAGCCTCTGGAGTTACCTTAGCCTGTAAAGTAATCGTATCGTATTTCTCAGGATCAAGACATAGCTTATTGATGCCACCTGCCGAAAGTGATACAGACAAAGACTCTCCTGCATGTATATTATAAGGTATCTTAACCGGTTCTACAGGACAATAAATTGAAGATGAAGAATCAATATCAACCAAAACATAACCATTTGCAGGCAATGTCTCTGGCTTAATAACGATTGTATCACCTAATCTTACATCTTCCTCATTGCCATCAATGATCCACCTCAAAACGGTGGTAGGAGAAACAATGTTAGGGTATAACTTCAAAGAGTCGCAAGACTCCCAAAGATCTGCCTTAATATCCAAACCTGTTGCTGTTTTACCGATAAGCTGAAACTCTTGTCTCAGTTCACAACCCTCGTCGTATGCAACAAAATAGAACTTAGAAGCGGTATCAGGAGCAGCTATAGTCAATTTCTTTTTTTCAAGATCTGTATTCTTCTCATAACCTGGAATGAAATTACCGTTTTGATCTTCCCAGCCCCAACTCCATTCATGGTTCCAATCTGGCTTAGTTTCATTCACACGACCACCGGTCAATTGAACGGTTTCACCCTTACAAACCTCAACATTTTCATTAGGGTTCATTGGTCCTCCGTAAGAGTTGAAAATAGTCAAAGTTGAGTTGGCCATTGTGTATATATCACACTTGCTCAAACGTTCACCCTTCGTTACCTTATTCAATACTTCTTCGCTCTCAGCAACGATAACACGGAATTCAACCTCACCCCAAAAACGAGAATCAGCAGACTTGACATCTACGCTGTTGCTAGAAAAGTCTGTTTGGTCAGGAATAACATCCTGCCAGTCACCATTTCTATCCTTATATTGGAATCTGAACAATGGGTCTTTCAATATCTCTTTCTTTTGCCTAGCAAACATACGAAGCGTTGTATCGTTACAGATTCGTACCGGTTGAGGATTATCAATATCCATACCCTCTGTCACCAAGATAACCTTTGGCAAACAGATAGAGAATGAAATATCATCCAACAATATATCATTACCATAACCAGACAAACCATTGTTAACCAATTGCACATCGAACTGAGAATAAGAACCAGACTCAAACTGCATTGTCTGATGTTTCCATTCCAAAGAATCCAAACACAAGATATCTTCTGAATTCTGAGATTGAATGATATTACCATCTAGATCCTGGATTCTGAATGTGATATTCACAGGAGTCATTGTCTGAGTAATCTCAGGATCTTGCTTTTTACTAATCGCATTACTAATATATGCAGAGAAATTCAAATTCAAATTTGAGCAACCAACATCTACCCTTTGAGAATAAATGGTAGCCTTTGTTGGTCCACAGTTTACCATTAACATAGCTCCGTTATGGTTTCCTGTATGGTCTTTACCATCCCAGAAGTCACCGTTTCCACAGTCGGCCTCTTTGGGGTTCCTTACCAAAGCATAGAAACCATCCTCTACACGGTAGTTGCCTTGCATGTTATCCTGATTGTTACACCATGTATAGCCACCGTTCCTCCTAATTGCTCTATCACTTGTTGGATCAGGGTTTCTTGGATCAAGCAGAGCATATTGATGTCCATCCTTTCCATACATAACCGGTTCGTTATCAAAAACAACCGGTTGACCATTGTTTGAATTGATTGCCTGTTCAAACTGTGTGGGATAAACAATAAAGTCATACGGATCTGGTGCCCAATACTTCTGAATCTTAAGCTGTCCTGCTGATCCAGTAGTAATTGTATTCTGATGAACCAAATCTTTTGTGTCGACATAAGTCACAGAGTCCATAAAAAATCCAAAGGTCTCCATAAAGACCACCTCTGAGTCTAAAGAGTCACAGACAATGCTTGTACAAGGCTGAAGCTGATGCATGTATTCAACTGTTTCTCCACCAAGAGTTACTCTATACTTAGTAGTCTTTTGAGGCTTGATCTTCTGTTTCATGGTTTTGGAATCCAAAGTCTTCCATGAAGAAGACTCTTCATCATACTCTTCCCATAAGAAATCTGATGAATTGATATGATCCAAAACAACATAACCTGAAGCAATCAATGTGTTGGTATCATCCACACAAAGATTTGAAGAATAGTGAGGAGTAATATAAAGACATTTATCGCCCACTTCAACATTGACGATATTAGAGGAGTCTCCATTTACAACCAACTGATAAGCAACATTCTTACTAGGAATATCTTTCAAAGCAGGTTCGTCTGTTGTTTTATATAATGTAAAATTAGCTTCGCCTTCTTGTTTTCTTAACCAATCAAATGAGGTTGCTGTTCCCTTGTATTCATAAGCATAGATGTTTAATTCTCGACCTGTACAGATAACCGTTTGAGAAGTCTGAAGTCTTAAGCATTTATTACCGGAAATCTTAATGTTCTTTATACCTAAAGCAGAACAATCTGCAAAGCTTGCAAACTCCTTGAAAATCACATTCACCTCAGATAAAGATCCCGAGTTAAAAGTAAAGCTTATGTTTAAAGACTCGCCGTCATTATGTATCTCTCTCCACTCCTCATCGTTGCCGAGGATTCCTTCAAAACTAGAGTTGGTCTGAGGATTCACCAAACAAGCCTTGGTGCCGATACGGTCTTGCCATGGCAGTTTACAAGAAGAGCCGGTCAAAACAGGATTCATCACCTCAAAGGAGATGGTGTACACCGTGTTCAACGACAAATTCTTGAATTGAAGATAGGGAAATGAGGCATCATTCTGAGGTTTTGATACCAAAAGAACGCCTCCAACTGTAGCTTCCTGATCAACGTAGTTAGCACTCACTACGCTTGGATTAGTTACTACACAGTACTGATTGGTACTAAACTCAGTCTCACCGTTAAAGGTGTAACCGGCAGGTATACCGATACTGATTTTGTCGGATGTTTGGATCTCCGAAAGGTCATAACGACCAGATGCTCTGGTTTCAGTGGCTTCAAAGCTTAAGTTGTGGCTGTCGTCCCAGCATATTTCACCTAATACCTGGAAACAGAAACAATTTAGCAAAATAAGAAGCAATGCGAATCTTTCCTTAACAATAAATTTCATACTCAAAATATTATGAAAACAGCAATATTCCAAAAGGTTGAAAATGAACAGCAAATAAAATCAAAAAAAAGTAAAAATCAAAAAAAATCATCAATAATCTAACACATAAAAACAAAAGTATTTCTCTTAACTACAATCCGTTATAATTGATTTCATCACGAACCCTCTCTATTCAATAGACTAAATCCGTAAAAAAAGAAATTGTGAAAATGTCAACGATAAAGATGTTTGCTAATTTTAGAAATCTTTTTTCTTCAACGTTACAAGGAAGCCAACTCTTCTTTCTGTTTTCTTTTACTGAAAATCCATTTTTTCGTTCAGAAAATCACTCATTTTTATAAAAGTAACAAAATAAATCAACACCTTTGTTGATGGCTTTTTATGTTGATTCTTTAATTTTTCTCAAAAATCAATAGAATCAACATTTTGGCTATGCTTTCTTTTAACATGGCCTAAGTTTTTGATAATTTAGTAAAATTATCTACTTTTGACTATCCAAGAAGACGGTGCCAATAACATATAATTATGGTCATATACGCTGATTGGCATTAAAAATTTCTTTAGCAACAAAAATATCAACTAAATAAAAACAATTTTATAAAACTAATCATGGCTTCATTAAAAGAGAAAATTGGCTATGCACTAGGAGATGCAGCTGCCGGCGGTATTACATGGAAGATCATGTCCATCGCTTTTCCTCTCTTCTTTACCAATGTATTTGGACTTTCATTTACCGATGCAGCAATCCTGATGCTTGTTGCACGTATGTTCGATGTGATAACGGACCCACTAATGGGAAGTTTGGCTGACCGTACCCAGTCCCGTTGGGGAACATACCGCCCTTGGATTATCTTTTGCGCAATCCCTTTCGGTTTGGTATTCGCACTGTTGCTCTACACTCCTGACTTCGGTCCTGTGGGCAGAAAAGTTTACGCTTATGTGTTGTATCTATTAATGATGGCATTATACACAGCAGTCAATGTACCTTACGGTTCATTGCTTGGCGTAATGACAGACAATGATAACGAGAAGAACCAATTCTCTTCCTTCCGTATGGTTGGAGCCTACGCAATGGGATTCATCACTCTTCTTATCTTCCCTTACGTTCAGAAATGGATTGGAGGAACTCCTCAACACCAATATGCCGTTATCGGTGCTTTATTTGGTTTCTTGGCTGCTGTCATGACTTTGGCCTGCGGACTTTTAACCAAAGAGCGTCTGAAACCTGTCCGTGCAGAGAAGTTCTCTTTCAAACAATATGTAGACTTGGTTAAAAACAAGCCTTGGATTATCCTAACTCTTGTGGGTATCTGCACCAACTTCTTCAACGGATTCCGTTATGCTGTTGCAGGTTACATGATTGAATACTGTCTAAACGGCGATGTTACGATAAGCGGATTGATCATCAACTACACTGTATTGATGGCATTCGGTGAGATTACTTGTATGATCTTCGGTGGCGTTTCGCCAGCATTTGCAAAATTTGTAGGATCAAAGAAGAAAGCTTTCGTTATCTCATCTGTTATCTGCTTCGTAAGCTCCGTGGCGTTCTTCTTCATTCCAATGGATCCGTCTTACATTTGGGTAATCGTTGCTGTGATTGTCATTACCTCAATCGGCGTAGGACTTTACTCACCACTTCTTTGGTCTATGTATGCAGATGTAGCTGACTATGCAACAGAGAAAAATGGAACTTCATCAACAGGTTTGATCTTCTCTTCTGGTACAATGGCACAAAAATTCGGTGGAGCCATCTCTGGTTCATTGATCGCCATACTTCTTAGCTTAGCAGGCGCAAGCATGATGAAAGATGAAATAGGTAACCTAGTAGTTGATCCAAATTCCGTTACAGAATCGGTACGTACAATGATTTGGGCTTTGTTCTCATTATTCCCAGCAGGTATCGCTTTAATCATGGGTTATTTGGCTTACATCTTCCCTCTTGAAAAAAACTTAAAGGCAGAAGCAGAAGCTGCAAAAGCTGATGAACTGGCTGAATAAATAACAAAATTATAATCAAAAAGAGGTTGAGCCTTCTAGTAAGACTCAACCTCTTCTTTATTTTGCTTAAGCAAAAAATAATTGGATCAATTGATCTAATATGGCTGCTTTGCTGCCCTTATTTAATAAACCATATTAGAGTTTCTCTAAAACCTCATCGATAACTTTAGGGAAACACTCGTATTCCAAAGCATGAACCTTAGTCGCCACATCATCAGGAGTATCTGTAGGCAACACAGAGCATCTCTTTTGGAAAATGATGGCACCAGAATCATAGAACTCATTTACATAATGGATTGTGATACCGCTCTCCTTCTCGCCGTCAGCAACAACAGACTCATGTACTTTCATTCCGTACATTCCCTTGCCTCCGTATTTAGGAAGCAATGCAGGGTGAATATTAACGATGCGGTTAGGATAGTTTTTAATCAGATCGTCTGACACCTTTAAAAGGAAACCTGCAAGAACAATGAAATCGATGTCATTCTCTTTCATAAGAGACAAAACATAACCCTCTTCCATCTCTTTTTTGGTAAAAACTACGGAAGGGATGCCAAAATTTTTTGCGCGTTCTAACACATACGCATCCTTTTTGTTACATAAAAGCAGCTTTACCTCCGCTTTTTTGTTCGAAGAAAAATATTTTATGATATTTTCAGCGTTTGTTCCAGACCCAGATGCAAAAATTGCAATTTTCTTACTCATAACTATAAATATATGATTTTCAATATATTAAAACTAGAAATATGTTATACAACAGAATAAAAACTGCACATTTTGATCAAAAATGAGCAGTTTTGATCAAAAAAATGACAAATAATTGTTGTATGTCGATAAAAATTTATTTCTTTGCACTGCAAAATTAGTATTTTATTATTAACTAAAAAATTAAGATTATGTCAGAAGTTGCATCAAGAGTTAAAGCTATTATCGTTGATAAGTTAGGTGTAGAAGAGTCAGAAGTAACACCAGAGGCTAGTTTCACAAACGATTTAGGTGCAGATTCTCTTGACACTGTAGAATTGATCATGGAATTTGAGAAAGAATTTGGAGTAACTATTCCTGATGACCAAGCAGAGAAAATCTCTACAGTGGGAGATGCTATAGCTCACATTGAGTCATTGCAAAAATAATTTTTTACTTTTTGCGTAAAAAAGTATGGAATTAAAAAGAGTAGTAGTAACAGGTCTGGGTGCAGTTACCCCAATAGGCAATAACGTTGCAGATTACTGGAGCAATTTGTTGGCTGGAGTAAGTGGAGCTGGACCTATTACTCATTTTGATGCTTCAAAATTCAAGACGCAATTTGCGTGTGAAGTCAAGAATTTCGATCCTCTTAAATATTTTGAGAAGAAAGAAGTTCGCAAATACGACTTATACGCACAATATGCGATAGCTGCGGCTAAAGAGAGTGTTGAAGACGCAGCTTTCGATATGGAGAAGATCGACCATGACCGTGTAGGTGTAATCTTTGCTGCCGGTATCGGTGGTTTGAATACACTAGAGCAGGAAGTGGCAAGCTATTATACAGCAGAAGACGGGCTTCCTCGTTTTAACCCATTCTTCATTCCTAAGATGATTGGTGATATCGCCGCAGGACACATATCTATGTTATATGGTTTCCGCGGTCCGAACTTCGGTACAGTTTCGGCTTGTGCCTCTTCTACCAACGCTATAGGTGTTGCTTTCGATCTTATCCGTCTTGGAAAAGCAGATGTTATGATCGCAGGAGGAGCTGAAGCAGCTATCACTGCAGCAGGTGTAGGCGGTTTCAATTCCATGCATGCATTGTCAACAAGAAACGAAAGTCCTGAAACAGCATCAAGACCATTCAGCAAATCAAGAGATGGTTTTGTGATGGGAGAAGGTTCTGGAAGTTTAATTCTAGAGGAGTTAGATCATGCGTTAGCTCGTGGTGCAAAGATTTATGCTGAAATAGCAGGAACTGGCGCTTCTGCAGACGCTTATCACATGACGGCTTCACATCCTGAAGGTTTAGGTGCTATCCTAGTAATGAACAGCGCTTTGAAAGACGCTGCAATGAAACCTGAAGAAATTGACTACGTTAATGTTCATGGCACTTCAACTCCAGTAGGTGATGCTTCTGAAGTTAAAGCCATCAAAAACGTATTTGGTGACAACGCTTACAAACTGAATATTAGTTCGACCAAATCAATGACTGGACACCTTCTAGGTGCGACTGGTGCTATCGAAGCAATCGCTTGCGTTCTTTCTGTTAAGAACGACATCGTGCCTCCTACCATCAACCACGCTGAAGGAGATGAAGATCCGGATATTGATGACAAATTGAACTTCACATTCAACAAAGCGCAGAATAGAGTGGTTCGTGCTGCTCTTTCGAATACTTTCGGTTTTGGAGGACACAATTCTTCTATAATTGTTAAGAAATTTGCGAAGTAGTATTTTTGTAAATAAAACAATAGAAAGACTAAGGCTCTTGACGATATCTCGAAAAGAGCCTTATCTTTTGTTACGTCCTATTTTGGGTTTCTTACCCAAAAATATCAAGTATTATGAACTGGCTCTTTTGCATAAATCGTCAGCA
>Ga0172378_10004873_pt1 | contig 12544 bp, 9 predicted proteins | sample GrowelOW332metaG_FD_119755 | JGI IMG/M metagenome (GOLD analysis project Ga0172378, IMG submission 119755) | Groundwater microbial communities from an aquifer near a municipal landfill in Southern Ontario, Canada - Pumphouse #3_1 metaG | ecosystem: Environmental > Aquatic > Deep subsurface >...
TCACTATGGATATGAATAAGATTGGGCAAATGAGTTGCAATCCAGCTGTCGGAGGTATCGCAAAAGGACAAATAGTCCGTGAAATAGATGCTTTGGGAGGTTATATGGGTATTGTAGCTGATAGAACTGCCATCCAGTTCCGAATGCTGAATCGTTCGAAAGGACCTGCTATGTGGAGCCCTCGTGCTCAATGTGATAGAGGAAAATTTATCTGGGCATGGCGTGAAATTCTGGAAAATGTACCCAACCTACATATCTGGCAAGATCAGGTAAAAGAAGTTATTGTAGAAAATGGTGAAATAAAAGGCGTAACTACATATATGGATGTAACGTTTAAAGCCAAATGCGTTATAATTACGGCTGGAACTTTCCTTAATGGACTTTTACATTTCGGACATACACAGTTGCCCGGTGGAAGAGTCGCAGAACCGGCTTCATATATGCTTACGGAATCTATTACCCGCCATGGAATTAGAGCTGGTAGAATGAAAACAGGAACTCCTGTCAGGATTGACGGTAGAAGCGTTCATTTTGAACATATGGACATTCAAAACGGAGAAAATGATTTTCACAAATTCTCTTTCATGGGAGAATCAAAAAAGCTTAAACAGCTCCCCTGCTGGACCTGCTTTACAAATGAAGAAGTGCATGAGATACTAAGAAAAGGACTTCCGGAATCTCCTCTTTTCAACGGAGAAATAAAAAGTATAGGCCCGAGATACTGTCCAAGTATTGAAACGAAAATCGTTACATTCCCAGACAAAGAAAAACATCAATTATTTTTAGAACCTGAAGGAGAAACCACACGTGAATTATATTTAAATGGATTCTCATCATCATTACCGATTAATATTCAAATTGAAGCTTTAAAGAAAATTCCAGCTTTTAAAGACTTGATTATATACCGTCCAGGTTACGCGATTGAATATGATTATTTCGATCCAACTCAATTAAAACATTCGTTGGAATCGAAGAAAATTAAAAATCTTTTCTTTGCTGGACAAGTAAACGGCACGACAGGTTATGAAGAAGCCGGAGGACAAGGAATTATAGCAGGAATAAATGCGGCATTGAATTGTCAAGGAAAAGAACCCTTTGTGCTAGGAAGGAATGAAGCATATATTGGCGTTTTAATCGATGATCTAGTTACAAAAGGGGTTGATGAACCTTATAGAATGTTTACTTCAAGAGCTGAATATAGAATTTTATTAAGACAAGATGATGCAGATATGCGTTTAACAGAAAAATCTTATCATCTCGGATTAGTAAAGAGCGACAGATATAAGGCTTTGATAAGCAAAAAAGATAATATAGAGGAGATTATTGATTTCTCAAAAAATTATTCGATCAAACCTGCGCTTATTAATCCCTTCTTAGAATCAATTGGTACTGCACCACTTATTCATGGTTGCAAATTAATCGACTTAATAAATCGCCCTCAAATCAATCTGGAGAATATTGCTAATGAAGTGAGACCTTTTAAAGAAGTAATTGATAAAATTACGGATAGGAAAAAAGAAGTAATTGAGGCAGCCGAAGTACGAATCAAATATCAAGGTTATATTGAACGAGAAAAAATAATTGCAGAAAAATCACAACGCCTAGAAAATATTAAAATAAAAGGGAGATTTGATTACAATACACTATTATCAATTTCAACGGAAGGAAGACAAAAGCTTGCAAAAATAGACCCTGAAACATTAGCTCAAGCAAGTAGAATTCCAGGAGTTTCTCCAAGTGATATAAACGTAATACTAGTATTATTGGGACGTTAGCAGATATTTGTTTCACGTGGAACAATTTTAAATATTATATATATAAATATGAATAAAAACTTATTACTTGAAAATTTGAGGACAATCCCTGATTTCCCAATTAAAGGAATCTTGTTCAGAGATGTTACGACCCTATTTAAAGATGCCAAATGTCTTAGAGAAATGGAAGACTCGTTATATGAGCTCTACAAAAATAAAGGCATCACAAAAGTAGTCGGAATCGAATCAAGAGGATTTGTTATGGGCGCTGCATTAGCTGTTAGATTGGGTGCAGGTTTTGTGCCTATTCGTAAGCCTGGAAAACTACCAGCTGAAGTTATTGAAGAAAGTTATGATAAGGAATACGGAAAAGATATAATTCAAATGCATAAAGACGCTATAGATAAAGATGATGTTGTCTTGCTTCATGATGATTTGTTAGCAACTGGCGGAACAATGAAAGCTGCATTTGACTTGGTACAGAAATTAAAACCAAAGAAAATCATTATCAATTTTTTAATTGAACTGGAAGATCTGCACGGAAGAGATTCTTTCAATAAAAATATTGAAATTGACACATTGCTTTGCCTTTAAATCAGATGTATTAATGAAAGGATAATAAGGAATCTAAAATAAAATGGCGAATAAGGAAAAAGAAGAATATCTGAAAGGAATAGTTTCCAATTTACCAGAAAGTCCTGGAATCTACCAGTACCTGAATGAAGACGGGAAAATAATATATGTCGGGAAAGCTAAAAGCTTAAAAAGGAGAGTTTCTTCTTATTTTCATAAGGAAAAACAATCTATAAAAACCCGAATGCTTGTTAGTCGGATTTCTGATATTAGATATATTGTAGTACATTCGGAAGAAGATGCTCTTCTACTAGAAAACAACCTAATAAAAAAATATAAACCACGTTATAATGTTCTGCTAAAAGATGACAAAACTTATCCTTCTATTTGTGTAAGTAATGAATACTACCCAAGAATATTTAAAACTAGAAAAATTATTAGGAACGGATCTTCTTATTACGGTCCCTACAGCCATCTTCCATCCATGTATGCAGTTCTTGATTTAATAAAAAAACTATACAAAATAAGAACTTGTCGTCTTAACCTAAATCAAGATGATATAAAACGAGGGAAATTTAAAGTATGCTTGGAATATCATATTAAAAACTGTCTGGCCCCCTGTGTTGGGAACCAAACTCACGAAGAGTATATGCAAAATATCCGAGAAATAAAAGAAATTTTAAAGGGAAATACACGCGAAATAAGCTTGACCATGATGCAAAAAATGCAATTATTGGCTTCTAAACTCCGATTTGAAGAGGCACAAGAAATAAAAAATAAATATAATTTAATAGAAGATTATCAATCAAAAAGTGAAATTGTAAGTTCTGCATTACACAATATTGACGTATTTTCGATAGCAAATGATGAAAATGTTGCATATATAAATTACCTACATGTCACAAATGGAAGTATTAATCAGGCTTTTACATTCGAATATAAAAAAAAGATGGATGAAACACCTGAAGAATTATTAGCAATGGGGATATTTGAAATGAGAGAACGTTATCACAGTCAATCAAAAGAAATTATTATTCCTTTTGAACTGAATATAGAACTAAAAGATATTTCTTTTACAATTCCACAAAGAGGAGATAAAAAAAAGCTATTGGATCTTTCATTGTTAAATGTGAAACAATATAAATTTGACAGGCTAAAGCAGGCCGAAAAATTAAACCCAGAACAAAGAAATATCAGGCTTTTAAAGGAGATACAGGAAGAACTGAGATTACCAAAAATACCTCTACAAATTGAATGCTTTGATAATTCAAACATATCCGGAAAAGATGCCGTAGCTGCTTGTGTAGTATTTAAAAAAGGGAAACCGTCAAAAAATGATTACAGAAAATATATCATAAAAACCGTAGTTGGGCCAGATGACTATGCGTCAATGAAAGAGGTTGTCAGACGTCGATACTCAAGGGCAATTGAAGAAGGGCTTCAATTGCCAGATTTGATAATAACTGACGGAGGCAAGGGTCAAATGGAAGTAGTAAGGGAAATTATCGAAGATGAGTTGCATTTAAATATTCCCATTGCGGGATTATCCAAAGATAATCGTCATCATACATCCGAATTACTATACGGATTCCCTACTCTTACGATCGGAATTAAACAAACAAGTCCTTTATTCCATTTACTCGAACAAATCCAAAATGAAGTTCACCGGTTTGCCATTACTTTTCATAGAGACAAAAGAAGCAAAAATCAAACAAAATCAGCTCTAGATGAAATAAAGGGAATTGGACAAATAAGCAAAAATTCTTTACTGAAAAAATTCAAGAGTGTCAAACGGATAAAAGAAGCAAATCTAGAAGAAATTGCTGAATTAGTAGGAAAAGCAAAAGCGAAAATAATCAAGGAAAGTTTATAAACAGAACCCCAAGTTTAGTATATTTGTAAAAATAAAAAACGGGATGAGAGCAGTTATTCAAAGAGTCAGTCATGCTTCAGTAATTATTAATCAGAAAATAAAAGGTTCGATACAAGAAGGATTACTAATTCTTATTGGGATTGAATCTTCTGATAACGAGGAAGATATTAAATGGCTATGCAAAAAGATAATAGGTTTGAGAATATTTGATGATCAAAAAGGAATAATGAATAGATCTGTAATGGATATTGATGGCAACATACTAGTAATCAGCCAATTCACTCTTTTTGCATCTACTAAAAAAGGAAACAGGCCATCTTATATTAGAGCTGCCAAACACGAAATTTCTATTCCCCTTTACAATTTATTTTGTAAAGAATTGTCTTCAATGTTAGGTAAAAAAGTAGAAACAGGAGAATTCGGTACAGACATGAAAGTAGAACTGCTAAATAACGGCCCTGTAACGATTTGTATGGATACAAAAAATAAAGAATAATACAATGAATATAACATTAGAAGAAGCTCAATTGCAAGTAGATCAATGGATTAAAACATATGGGGTTCGATATTTCAACGAATTGACCAATATGGCAATTCTGACAGAAGAAGTCGGTGAATTAGCTAAAGTCATAGCCAGAAAATATGGAGACCAATCATTCAAAAAAGGAGAAGAATGTAATTTGGCTGACGAAATGACTGATGTACTATGGGTTCTGATTTGTCTTGCGAATCAAACCGGAGTAAATTTAACCGAGGCATTTCAAAAAAACATAGAGAAAAAAACAAAAAGAGATAAAAACAGACATATTAATAACCCCAAATTAAAATAAAAATGGAACATCAACATTCTGAAGAAAATTACGAGGGTACACATAGTAAATATGATGAGGCAATAAGCAAATACAATACGGCCCTATCAGATGAAGAGATAGCAAAAGCTGTCAAAAAATTAATTGAAGAAAAAGTTGAACAAAATAATACATTAGAAGTTAAAAAACTTTTATTCAATTGTATAGATTTGACATCTTTAAAATGTACCGACAATGAAGACAGTATCTTAAAATTCACCGAAAAAGTAAATGATTTTGAAGACAAATATCCTGATTTAAAAAATGTTGCTTCCATTTGTGTTTATCCTTGCTTTGCTCAAATCGTAAGCCAATCCTTAGAAGTTGAAGAAGTCGGCATAACGTGTGTTTCAGCAGGTTTCCCCTCTTCACAAACATTTCAAGAAATAAAAGTTGCAGAAACTGCAATGGCCCTTCACGAAGGAGCGACAGAAATTGATATTGTAATATCAGTAGGAAAATTCCTAAATGGTGATTATGAAGGTATGTGTGACGAAATTGAAGAATTGAAAGGAGTTTGCGGAGACAAAAAAATGAAAGTAATTCTCGAAACCGGCGCACTAAAAACAGCCAGCAATATCAAAAAGGCATCAATTCTTGCCATGTACTCAGGAGCAGATTTTATTAAAACTTCAACAGGAAAAGAAAATATTTCAGCTACACCTGAAGCTGCTTATATTATGTGCCAGGCTATTAAAGAATATCATAAAGTATCTGGGAGAATGATCGGCTTTAAACCGGCTGGTGGTATCAATTGTGTGAAAGATGCATTAAACTACTACTCGATTGTCAAAGAAGTATTAGGAAAAGAATGGTTGAATAATAAATATTTCAGACTCGGAACGAGTAGGTTGGCAAATTTACTTTTATCAGATATTTTAGGAAAAGAAACAATGTTCTTTTAATAAAGATAAAAAGCTGAAATAATTATTTCGGCTTTTTATTTTGTACGATTTACAACATATTCTAAATAGGCAGTTAAAGCCGCCTGAATTGCTTTATCTGGGAAAAATGGAATTAAGTCCCTAGCACGTTGATAATAATCATTCATAACTCCCTCTGCATAATCAATTCCTCCTTTACTCTTTACATACACAACTAAACGCTGGATATCTATTTGAGAAGCCTTTAAAGCTTTAATATCATAAGCAATAGAAAGCATTTCTGGATCATGAAAATGATTGAGAACATATATGGCAGGTAGAGTAAGTTTCCCTTCTATCATATCATTACCTGTAGGTTTTCCAATATTAACATTATCAAAATAGTCAAAAATATCATCTTTGATCTGAAAACAAATTCCCAGATAATAGCCAAATGATCGGGCTTTTTCTATAAATAATTCGGAAGTATTCACGCTCATCGCTCCTATTTCTGCGCAAGTAGCAAATAAAATTGCAGTCTTTTTGCTGATAATTTCAAAATATACCTCTTCTGAAATTTGTTTTTCGCTAACTGCAGAAAGTTGAATAATCTCACCGGAAGCAAGAGTTTTTCCTAGTTCCGAAACCTTAGAAATTATGCGTATATCCGATGTTAAAGAAGCATGTAACAATGATGTGGATAACAGATAATCTCCTATCAAAATAGATATTTTATTATTATATATCGCATTAGTCGAAGCTTGACCTCTTCGCTCCAAACTTTCATCTACAACATCATCATGGACCAAACTTGCTGTATGAAGTAACTCAATAGTTGCAGCTGAATTAAGTGATCGCTGATTAATGGAATCGAAAGCTTTGGAAACAAGTAAAACCAGAATAGGCCTCATCATTTTCCCTTTTCGGGCATGGATGTACTCCAGTACATTTTGTAAAGCCGGAGACGGACTTATAAAAGATTTATCAAGGATCTTTCGTAAATCATTCAATTCATTTTCTATTGGAGCCGTGATACGTGACAAATAATCCATTACCCAACATTTTTATTTTGGGCACAAAATTAATAATAAAACAATTAATACCGTATTTTTTATTACTTTTACGCTAAAATTTGATATAAATTATGGATAAATTATTCCTTCTGGATGCATACGCTTTGATTTACAGAGCATATTATGCTTTTATTAAAAATCCAAGAATCAATTCTAAAGGATTCAATACGTCTGCTATCTTTGGTTTCGTTAATACACTTCAAGAATTATTGACAAAAGAACAACCCTCATTCATCGGAATAGCATTTGATCCAGCAGGACCGACTTTTAGGCATAAAATATTTGAACAATATAAAGCACAAAGAGAAGAAACACCAGAAGCAATTAGACTTTCTGTGCCAATTATTAAAGAAATTATTCAGGCTTACCATATTCCCATTCTGGAAGTAGAAGGTTTTGAAGCTGATGATGTTATCGGAACGCTCTCCTATCAAGCCAGCAAAAAAGACAATATCACAACATATATGATGACTCCTGACAAGGATTATGGGCAATTGGTTAAAAATAATGTCTTTATGTATAGGCCTAAATACGGAGACAAAGAATTTGAAGTTCTTGACATTGAAGGAGTAAAAAGAAAATTCAATATAAAAGATCCATTACAAGTTATCGACATGCTCGGATTAATGGGAGATGCATCCGACAATATCCCTGGTTGTCCAGGTATAGGAGAAAAAACAGCTCAAAAAATCTTACAAGAATTTAATAGTATAGAAAATCTTTTGATGAACACAGATAAATTAAAAGGTTCTCTTAAAACAAAAGTAGAAACCAATAAAGATTTAATAACTTTCTCAAAATTCTTAGCTACTATAAAAATTGATGTTCCTATTACTCTTGATATGGAACAATTAAAAAAAGAAGAACCTGATGAAAAAAGTTTAAGGAAAATTTTTGAAGAACTGGAATTTCGTTCGCTAGCCGACAGAATTTTTAAAAATGTTACAACTTCATCCAAAATAGAAAAAAAAGAACCGACTTTGTTTGACTTATTTCCAGACAACGATAAAGAAACAAAAAATTATTCAAATCTCATAAATCTAAAGTCCCTAGACTACAAATATTATTTGATTAATAATAAGAATGATAGAGAATTATTAATTAAAAATATTTTGACAAATGAAATATTAAGTTTAGATACAGAAACATCAAGTACAAATGCTTTAAATGCGAAATTAGTTGGTTTAAGTTTTTCATATAGAGAAAATGAAGCTTTTTATGTTCCAATTCCAAATAATGATGATGAAGCTTTAAAAATTGTAAACGAATTTAAACCTGTATACGAAAGTGAAAATATAGTTAAAATAGGACAAAATATAAAATATGACTTGCAGGTTCTTAAAAACTATGGAATAAATCTCAAAGGAAAAATGTTCGACACAATGATCGCTCATTATTTATTACAACCCGAACTTCACCACGGCATGGATTATCTAGCCGAAGCATATCTTCACTACTCAACGATTAAGATCGAAGAATTAATCGGTTCTAAGGGAAAAAACCAAAAAAACATGAGAGATTTACCACCGGAAGAAGTTTATGAATATGCTTGCGAAGACGCTGATGTCACTCTCAAATTAAAAAATATATTCGAAAAAGAATTAAAAGAAAGAAATGCCGATCATCTCTTTTATAATATAGAAATGCCGTTAGTAAAGGTTCTTGCCTATATGGAACGAAATGGGGTAACGGTTGATACTAATTCTCTTGGAGAAACATCAAGGTTATATACGGCAAGAATGAATGAGATAGAACAGGAAATTAAAAATCTTGTAGGAATAGATTTTAATATTTCATCACCTAAACAAGTAGGAGAAATTCTTTTCGATAAATTGAAAATTGTAGAAAAGGCAAAAAAAACCAAAACCGGGCAGTATGTTACATCAGAAGAAGTTCTGGAAAGTCTTAAAAGCAAACATCCGGTAATCAGAAAAATATTAGATTATAGAGGCCTGAAAAAACTTTTAAGTACTTATATAGATGCTCTCCCATTATTAATAAATCCTCAAACAGGAAAGATACACACATCCTTTAATCAAACAATAACAAATACAGGAAGATTAAGTTCAAGTAATCCAAATCTTCAGAATATTCCGGTAAGAGATGAAGATGGAAGAGAGATTAGAAAAGCATTTATTCCGGAAAAAGGATGTGAGTTTTTTTCCGCCGACTATTCACAAATTGAACTTCGAATCATGGCTCATTTAAGCGGTGACGAAAATATGATTGAGGCTTTTAAGGAAGGACTGGATATTCATGCAGCAACAGCAGCAAAAGTATATAAGGAAAAAATAGAAGAGGTAACAAAAATACAACGCAGCAAAGCAAAGACAGCCAATTTTGGAATTATATACGGAATATCTGCATTCGGATTAGCCGAACGAATGGGCGTTGATAGAAAAGAAGCAAAAGATTTAATAGACGAATATTTTACCACTTATCCGAAAGTAAAAGCATATATGGATAAAAGCATACAGAAGGCCAGGGAAAAAGGATACAGTGAAACAATATGTAATCGCAGATGTTATTTACCTGATATACATTCACATAATGCTATCGTAAGAGGATATGCTGAAAGAAACGCCATAAATGCACCTATACAAGGCAGCGCTGCTGATATCATCAAAATTGCAATGATTAATATATACAACAGGTTTATTCAAGAAGGAATCCGATCAAAAATGATTCTTCAAGTACATGACGAATTGAATTTTAGTGTTTTTCCAGAAGAAAAGGAAAAAGTACAACAAATTGTTATTGAAGAAATGGAACATGCAGTATCCATGCAAGTGCCATTACTTGCAGATTGCGGTTGGGGAAGAAACTGGCTGGAGGCTCACTAACTACCAAACAAGTTGATGCATTAATTGTTGCAATCGCTTATAATATAATGCACTATTACTAACTCCGAAATTTGTAGGATTCGTAAATATAATCTTAGTAGCCAGTATACGGTAAACATATCGATTTGTCTCATCCACTAGTTTTAAATCGATAGCATCGTCCACATCCTGACGGGCTAATTCTCCTTCTATCCGTGCCTGTCCTATATTATAAGACTGGGCAACTGCCACCCAATCACCAAATTTTTCATATGCAGCTCTTAGATATCGACAAGCAGCATCAGTTGCTTTAATAGTCTGATAACGTTCGTCTATTCTGCCATTGACAACAAGTCCGTAATTTTCAGCTGTTCTAGGCATAAACTGCCATAGTCCTGCTGCACCTTTCGGAGAAACAGCATTGGGATCCATGAAACTTTCAACAACCATTAAATATTTAAAGTCATCAGGAATATTATTGGCTTTTAAAATCGGTTCCACTCGTGGAAAATAATAGTTGGCACGTGCTATAAGAACAGATGAATAATGGGACATGACTTCCAACTCTCTACGAAGCTTTGCATTTCTATCTCTACGATCAAGGTCAACCGCGCTTCCACAAAACTCCAAAACATTAGGTCCTAATATCTTATTTGTCAAAGAATCAACATCAATATTGATTAGTGCACGCAAAGAGTCACTCATCACTTCTTCCGGAATAGAAGGAAGCGGTAAAGGATCAGGGTCTTGCGCACGCATAGATAAAGACATCGTGAAGAACAATAAACAACAAACGAATACTTTTCCGTTAAACAAACGTATCATGAAGTTTTCACTTTAAAAGTGCAGCAAAGGTAACGAATATTTTAGTTTAAAAATAAAAACTAATACCAAAACGCTTGATATTTGCAAAAGATTATTTATGTTTGTACTGCTTTATATAAAAATAAAAAAAAGAAAATGGCTATCATCAAATGTCCAGAATGCGGTCAATCAGTATCTGATATGGCTGAACAATGTCCAAATTGTGGCTATCCTATCCATACGAATATTATAAAATGTCCGGAATGTGGTAACGATGTCCCAAAAAATGTGGATAAATGTCCTAATTGTGGTTTCCCTATTAAAGAAGAAGGGGAAAAGAAAGAAGAACAAAAAAAGAAAAAGAAAAAAATTACGATTATTTCTATCATTGCTGCAATCCTAATTATTGTTATAGGAAGTGTCTACTTTATCTATCACACAAATACAGTAAAAGAACAAGAAAATGCGGCCTGGACACAATTACAGACATCAACTAATGTAATTGACTTCGATCATTTTATATCAGAATTCCCCAACGGACAACATGCAGAAGATGCTAAAGTCCTAAGAACAAAATTAGTACAAGCATTAGAAAAATGGAATATAATAGAGGCTTCAACCGATTATCAAACTTTTTTGGATTATGTTCAAAACAATCCTGACAGTCCGCTAAAGACATTAGCGACAAATAAAGTCGATTCACTTTTATGGGATCAAGCCATTAGAATGAATCAGGCAGATCTGTATAATCTATATTTGGAAAAAGTGCCGAATGGCAATCATGCTTCAGAAGCTCAGGATATGATTTCAAAATTGAACAATCAAAAAGTAAGTGACACGGAAAAAACTTCTGCCATATCAAATATTCAATCATTTTTCACCTGTCTCGCCAATAAGGATCAAGATGAATTAACCAATTATATCGCTCCTATCATGTCTTCTTTCTTAAATAAGAAAAATGCGACCAAAGCAGATGTTATTATCTATATGAATAAAATACATGAAGATGCCGATATAAATAATATTACCTTCACTGTAAACGATGGAGCCACTATACAACGCACAAAATCAGCCAGTGGGGACGCCGGGTATTCTGTCAATTGCACGATAGATGAAAAAATAAATCGTACTGAAGCCGGGAAAATGACCTTTGGAAATTATTCGGTTACTGTACGTTTGGATCGAAATATGAAAATGGTGGAATTGTCTATGAGACAAATATCCAGTTATTAACAATCAATAATAAAAATGACCGATAATTTCCCATGTAAGGAAGTTATCGGTTTTTTATTTCGCAGAGTGAAGGCTACGAAACACGCTAAAACTTTGAAACAACACCGAAAGAAGAATAAAACCTATACCGAAATAAAAAGATACATTTAAATCTTTCGCTTCTTTAAAAATAATCATTGCTATAATTATACTATATACCGGCTCCAGGTTATAACTCAAATTGACTGTAAAAGCAGATATCTTTTTTAAAGCTTGTATTTGAAGAATGTACATTATCAATGTACAAAATATTACAAAAAAAACAAGATAAAAACAATCTTTAGGACTTGGGAGTAAAGTCGACACAGGAAAGAAATGTAAATAAAACGGCAATAAGCATGATACTCCTACAAATCCGCCGGAAAACTGATATAGTAAAACCGTACTGGCTGTTTCTCCTTTAGAAACCTTTTTATTTGCCAATGTATATAATGCACAAAGCAAGGAAGAAAAAATACCTAAACCAATACCTATCCTATAACGGGTGTCGAAACTGAATATTAAAGTTATACCTAATAGCGTTAATAAACTAAAAATAATTTCTTTAAATAGAACTTTTTGATGATTGAACCAAGGTTCAAGAAAAGCTGTGAAGAATCCGATTGATGAAAAACATACCACACCGATAGAAACATTAGAAGCTTTTATACTACCATAAAAAA
>Ga0172378_10004874_pt1 | contig 12543 bp, 9 predicted proteins | sample GrowelOW332metaG_FD_119755 | JGI IMG/M metagenome (GOLD analysis project Ga0172378, IMG submission 119755) | Groundwater microbial communities from an aquifer near a municipal landfill in Southern Ontario, Canada - Pumphouse #3_1 metaG | ecosystem: Environmental > Aquatic > Deep subsurface >...
ATGCACGAAACACGCACCATTAGTCTGCACGATGGCACGGTGTATAAATGTACCCTTGAATCGTTTATCGATCGTGGTTTTCCCCGTCCTTTTTATTTAATTGAAAGCCTAACCGATGAGGTGCGCAGAGCAGAGAAGAAAGCCTATGAAAGAGTAATTCGTATGATTGCCCATGAAGTGAACAACACCACAGCAGGCATCACTTCTACATTGGATACTGTTCAAGAAGAACTTAAAACAGTTCCCAAAACAGACGATATGCGCGAAGCCATGCAAGTTTGCATCGATCGCTCTTTTAGTATGAGTGAGTTTATCACCAATTTTGCCGATGTGGTGAAGATTCCAAAAGCTGTGCTTTCTCCCGTCAATCTGAACGAGCTAATTAAATCGCTGACACGCTTTATGGAGGTGATGTGTCTGAAGAGGAATATTAAGCTCACTTTCACTCCAAATGAGGCTTTACCCTTACTACAATTAGACGCATCCCTTTTCGAACAAGTTTTGCTCAATATCATAAAAAACTCTGTTGAAAGTATCGACCAAGATGGAGAGATAACTATCACAACCAACGCCCAAAAACTGTCGCTTGAAATTGCCGATACTGGCAAGGGCATTAGCAAAGAGATTGAGAGCAAACTGTTCAATCCCTTCTTCTCCAGTAAGCCGATGGGGCAGGGGTTGGGCTTGCTTTTTATTCGCGAAGTGCTTTCACAACACGATTGCAGTTATTCCCTTCGCACTTACGATGATGGGTTGACACGGTTTGTGATTAGGTTTGAGGAGTGAAAACAATGTATTATAACCACAAAATGCAGAAAGAGAAAAACAGGAATATTTCACTATAAGATTACAATAAATAAAAATTCCACAGCATAAAAATCCCTGTTGCGAATTTGAGAATGAGAAAAGAAGGGAGTGAGTTATGTTAAAGTTGGAAAAGTTTGCTCGTGCCGATTTGCAATCGGCTAGCCCTGTGAAATATGTTCACATGAATTTCACAGGGTGAATGTTTGTGAAGCAAAAGAGATAACACAACAAATTTCGCTTCACGATACACGCGAACAGCGACATTTTACCCGATTGTTTAATCAAGAACAGCTATCAAATCAATCTAAAAGTGTTGAAGAGAGGGGATGGTGAATATTTCAACAAAAAAAATAGACCATCTCGGCCGAGTTGATCTATTTTTCCCTTTGGTTAATTTTCGGATATTAGGATAAGGTAAAAAAGATTGTTTTAGGTTATCGGAAGCAAAGATATACTTCATTTTTGAATAAGCCAAATTAAAAAACATATTATAAAACAGTGTTATATAACATATTTATCAAACATCTATTTCGTAATGTATTCTAACATATTTGAATTTTTTACGTTCTCTTGTGGTCTCTTCGTGATGTTTCAGTATGTTTCTTACTTGCTCAACCGGGAAGCCCATTTCCATTTTCAATAATATTTCTCGAATATGCATTTGCTGAATTCTTCCTACAGCCGGTTTTGCGGGACCTAAGACTCGATCTCCTAATTCCTTTTTTAGCAACATTGCAAAATAATCGGCACACTGCGATACGTTTGTTTCATATTTGTGGCGCAGTTTTATGGCAATCAAACGATAATAGGGCGGATATTTAAAAAGCCTTCGCTCTGCAATTTGTGCATTAAAGAAGCTTTCATAATCGTTATTTTTGATATAATCAAAAATGGGTTGATTGGGATTAGTAGTTTGAATGACTACTGTGCCGGCAACACCTTTTCGGCCTGAACGCCCACTGGCTTGCGTAATCATCTGAAAGCCTTCCTCGTGTGAGCGGAAATCGGGGAAGTTCAGCAGACTATCGGCTTGGATAACACCCACAACACGCACATTATCGAAGTCTAATCCTTTCGATACCATTTTGGTTCCAACCAATATTTGTGATTTTCCCTGTGAGAAGTCTGTCAATATCTGTTCATACGATTTCGCTCCACGAGTGGTGTCGGTATCCATTCTTACCACAACCGCTTCAGGAAAAAGCTTTTCAACCTCTTCTTCTAACTGCTCTGTGCCGCTTCCTAATAGCTGTAAGCCGTTTGTGTGGCACTCGGGGCATTCGATGAGCATGGAATAAGTGGCATCGCAATAATGACATTTGAGTTTGTCTTGATACTTATGATAAGTAAGCGTTACATCGCAATGCTCACATTTGGGTATGTAGCCACAATTCTTGCATTCCATAATGGGAGCAAAGCCGCGACGATTTCTAAACAGAATAACTTGCTGCTGAGCGGCTAATGCTTCCTCCATTTGTTGAATGAGAAGTGGGGAGAGTAACGATTTCATCATTTTTTTTCGTCGCAACTCTTTGGTGTCAACAAGCGTAATTTCCGGCAAAGCCATATTCTCGAACCGTTCTGTTAGTTTTACCAATCCATATTTGCCCGAAAGGGCATTGTAGTATGATTCGATGGCAGGAGTTGCGGAACCTAATAAAGTTTTGGCTTGTTGAAACCGGGCGTACATGATGGCTGTATTCTTGCCATGATAACGGGGCGATGGGTCAGTTTGCCGATAACTTTGGTCGTGTTCTTCGTCAATGATTATTAGACCTAAGTTGGAGAAAGGCATGAACACGGCAGAACGAACGCCAATTATAATTTTGAAGGGATTGTCCGAAATCATTTTGTGCCAAATTTCTGCGCGTACGTTATCATTAATTTTGGAGTGATAAATAGCTAAATCATTTCCAAATACGACTTGCAATCTGTTTGTTAATTGTGTGGTAAGCGCAATTTCGGGGAGCAAATAGAGCACCTGTTTGCCTTTTTCCAATGCATCGTTGATGAGTTGGATGTATATTTCTGTTTTCCCGGATGAAGTAATGCCATGGAGCAAACAAACATTTTTCTCCTGAAAAATATTTTTTATTTGTGTGTATGCCTCTTGCTGAGACTTGGTGAGAGTTTTAGCTGTTTGCGTTTGAAGTTTATCGTTTTCAAGACGTGACGTAGCAATTTCAAACTGTTCCAAAACATCCTTGTTGATCAGTGCCAATAAAACATGAGAAGAAAACAATTCATCTTTTAAGATATCTTTTCTTCTGATAGAGTCAACGTTGTGTTCATCGAAAAAACATTGCAAAGATTGAAACAGCTCCCATTGTTTTTTTGCTCTGCTTAATGTTTCTTCTGCAATTTCTATATTGAAGTTGGGATGGATGCGAATGTAGCGTTCTGTTTTCTTTCTATATTTTTGATGAATGATTTGTCCGATAGAGACTACTTTTTTTGTAGAAAGAGAGTTGATATGGTACAATAAATTTTTATTATCCAAATCACGTGATAACTCTGATATTTGTTTGGGCGAATTGAAGTGCTGCAGGTAACCAACAATTTCTTGTTCAGTAGGGGTTAACGATGCATTGTGACTCTGATAATCTGAGGAAAGAGAAACATATGCTTTGCTTTCAAGTTTCAGTTGTGCCGGAAGCGCAGCGTTGTATACATCGCCCATGGGCGCCATATAATAAAAAGAAATCCACTGCCACAGCTTCAATTGGGGTTGATTCACAATGGGGTTGGAATCGAGCTGCGAGTGGATTTCTTTTAAAATTATATTTTTCGGTTTGTTTTGGTGAACTCTCAAAACAATGCCCGTATAAAACTTATTTTTGCCAAAGGGTACAATTACCCTGAATCCCGGCCGAATAGTACTTTCTAATTCTTTGGGAATTACGTAAGTGTAGCTATCAGCAAGTGCTAATGGTAAGATTACATCGGCAAACAAAGACATCTTCTATAAATAAACTGTTGCTTGTAGAGACCAAAGTCCATCTTTATTATTAAAAGCATCGGTCCATTCAGGTTTATTTGCAGAGTAATTATCAGTTAGTGGCAGCCCATAATTTACACCCACTGCTAATCTTTTGAAAAGTTCTAAACCTAATCCTAAGTTAATCCCGGCTTCAAACGACTTTGCTTTAATATCATCAGAGATTTTTTTAAAATCTTCATCACCTCCTATATGAATTCTTGCATAAGGGCCTGCGGCAGCATAAATCTTAACTGGTAAAATCAGACCAAACTTATATTTCAAGTTTACGGGGATATCAATGTAGTGATTGGTTTCTTCAACTTTTTGCCAAGCGCTGCCATCATCTCTAATCTCCATTTTGTTATTATTGTACAAAAGAGAAGCCTCAAAACCCAAATCCATTATAGGGAGCATTACCTCAACGGTTGGTCCTATCTTAAATGAATTTAGGTTTTCAACTTTAATTGCATCTTTAGAAAAAGTTGCTTTGTTTAATCCCACTTCTCCTCTCAACCCCAAACGTATTTGAGCATAACCTGCGGTAGTTATTGTGCTAAATGCTACAATAAGTACTACTACTAATAATCTGTTTTTTTTCATTTCAATTCGTTTTTTGATTAAAAAAAATAAATACCCGTTTCTCTTATATAACAACAAATGTAACGGATAATGTTTCAAACTTTAGTGTTTTAACTTAAAATAATTATTAAATGGTGTGAGATTGAATGGAAATACGTAATTTAGAATAGAGTGTTTGAAGTTAGTTCTTTCATTACACGTACAGTTGTTATTGGTTCTAAGCACATTCCTTTCAAGCTCTAACAGATTTTCTGGAAATGTGGCTGAAGCTCGCAATGTTTACTGCAACTATTCCGTTGGTTAAAACCGACGGAAAGTTCCTCAATATTTTATCCCCTTGCTGGTGCAAATATTTATCTGTGCCAATTTACATTATTCTCAAAGGCACGGATGAATATCCGCACCAACTGCGAATTTCATTTGTATCTGATTATTGAGTAGCTATTTATTTGAAGCAGTTGCTTGAAAACTTAAATAACAGATGACTTTGTTTAAAAAAACCATTTCTGTACATTTTCAATTCTCAATTTTCAACTTTCCATTAAATAAAAAAACGGCACCAACCAATTATTATATGGTTAATGCCGCAATTAAAAATTAACGAATAAACTCTCCTATTAAAAAGCTATTAATCTCTGATCTTCGCATTTAAGAACTCATAATTTAAGCGTGCAATATCGGTAATAGCTATGTTTTTTGGACATTCTACTTCACATGCTCCTGTGTTGGTGCAGTTACCGAATCCAAGTTCATCCATTTTTGCAACCATCGATTTAGCTCTTTTCTTCGCTTCGGCTCTGCCTTGTGGCAGCAGAGCTAACTGAGTAACCTTTGCTGCAACAAATAGCATAGCCGATCCATTTTTACATGCTGCAACACAAGCACCGCATCCAATACATGCTGCAGAGTCCATAGCTGCTTCAGCGTCATGTCTTGGAATAGGGATTGAGTTTGCATCTGGTGCACCGCCGGTGTTAACTGAGACGTATCCACCTGCCTGAATTATTTTATCGAAAGAAGTTCTGTCTACCATCAAATCTTTGATTATAGGGAAACCTGCAGAACGCCATGGTTCAACAGTGATGGTGTCGCCTTCATTAAACTTACGCATATGTAGCTGGCAAGTTGTGATGTCTTCGTCCGGTCCGTGTGGATATCCATCGATGTATAAACTACAAATCCCACAGATACCTTCTCGACAATCGTGATCAAAAACAACGGGTTCTTTACCCTCGTTAATGAGTTGTTCATTAAGAATATCCATCATTTCTAAGAAAGAACTTCCTTGAGAAATGTTTTTTAGTCCATACGTTTCGAAACGGCCTTTTTCTTTTGGTCCCTTTTGACGCCAAACTTTAACCTTAATATTTATATCTATATCCATGATTTTTTATTTTTTACGATTTATAATTTCGTTGTTCACGAACGATGAATTCATAGTCTAATGGCTCTTTGTGCATAACCGGTGCGGCTTCTTCGCCTTTATATTCCCAGCATGCAACATACGAAAACTCTTCATCGTGGCGTAAGGCTTCGCCTTCTACAGTTTGATGTTCCAAACGGAAGTGTCCACCGCAAGATTCTTCTCTGTTAAGAGCATCGCGCGCTATTAGTTGACCTATTTCAAAATAGTCAGCCAGACGTAATGCTTTTTCCAACTCTTGATTCGTTGTGGTTGCAACTCCCGGAATGCGAACATTAGACCAAAACTCTTTTTTCAAAACTGCTATTTCTTCAATGGCTTTCTTCAATCCTTTGGCTTCTCTACCCATTCCTACATTGTCCCACATGATGTGACCCAGTTTTTTATGAAAATAATCTACGGAGTGCTCCCCTTTTATATTCATCAATTTGTGAATACGATCGTTGAGATCTTTCTCTGCTTTTTCAAACTCAGGTCTGTCTGTGCTGAAACGTGGTATGTTAATTTGATCTGCCAAATAGTTTTGAATAGTGTAAGGAAGCACGAAATATCCATCGGCCAAGCCTTGCATCAATGCTGATGCACCCAATTTGTTTGCTCCGTGATCGGAGAAGTTGGCTTCGCCAATTGCGAACAATCCGGGTATGGTGCTCATCAAGTCGTAATCAACCCAAATTCCACCCATTGTATAATGGACAGCGGGATAAATCATCATTGGAGTTTCGTATGGATTGTGGTCAATAATCTTTTCATACATTTGGAAAAGGTTGCCATATCTTGCTTCTACAACATCTTTGCCCAAACGCTCAATGGCATCGGCAAAGTCTAAGTAAACGGCAAGACCTGTTGTTCCAACACCAAAACCGGCATCGCAACGCTCTTTGGCTGCACGTGACGCAACATCACGAGGTACTAAGTTACCAAACGCCGGATATCTGCGTTCCAAATAGTAATCTCTATCTTCTTCTTTTATATCGGTAGGTCTCAGCTTTCCTTCGCGAATAGCTGCTGCATCTTCTTTTTTCTTTGGCACCCAAATACGACCATCGTTACGAAGCGATTCAGACATTAAAGTCAATTTAGATTGGAATTCACCGTGAACAGGAATACATGTTGGATGAATTTGTGTCATTCCGGGGTTACCAAACATAGCGCCTTTCTTGTAACAGTGCCATGCGGCAGAGCCGTTAGAGGTCATAGCCATGGTTGAAAGGAAAAATGTATTTCCGTATCCACCCGTTGCGATAACTACTGCATGAGCAGCAAAACGTTCTAATTTTCCTGTAATAAGATTGCGGGCAATAATTCCGCGTGCGCGTCCGTCAATCAGAACTAAGTCAACCATTTCATAACGAGCATGCAGGGTCACTTGTTTTTTATTAATTGCACGGCTCAATGCTGAATAAGCTCCTAAAAGTAATTGCTGACCGGTTTGACCACGTGCATAAAATGTACGCGATACTTGTGCGCCACCAAACGAGCGGTTATCTAATAATCCACCGTATTCGCGAGCGAAAGGAACTCCTTGTGCAACACATTGGTCGATAATATTATTGGAGACTTCAGCTAAACGGTAAACGTTGGCTTCGCGTGCGCGATAGTCACCGCCTTTAATGGTGTCGTAGAACAAACGATAAACCGAGTCACCATCGTTTTGATAGTTCTTGGCCGCATTTATTCCTCCTTGTGCTGCAATGGAGTGAGCACGACGCGGAGAGTCTTGAATGCAGAAGTTGTGAACTTGAAATCCCATTTCGCCAAGCGAAGCAGCTGCAGATGCACCTGCTAAGCCCGTTCCAACAACGATAATATCTAAACGACGTTTGTTGGCAGGATTTACTAATTTTTGATTGCTCTTATAATTTGACCATTTTTCGGCGAGAGGTCCTGCCGGTATTTTTGGATCTAATTTATTCATGTTTCAATTTTTCTTAAGTGTGAGATATAATCATCTTCCCTTTTAGAAAGGGGAAGGAACAAAAAAGTAAACGTAAATGGGTATTACTGTAAAGCCTGCTACTATTATGGTCGCCACCACGTACGAAATATTTTTTAAACGTTTCATCCAAATGGTGTTGTTCCAACCCACTGTGTGTAGTGCACTCCAAAAACCGTGAGTTAAATGTAACCAAAGAGCAACAAATGCTATCAGGTAAACAATAACATAGAGTGGTTGCTTAAACAGAGGTACTATTAATTCAGAACCACGATTTATTGCACCTTCCATTCCGAAAAGCTCTTTAAACTGCATTTCGTACCAAAACTGAATCATGTGCAATACCAAAAAAGATAAAACCACAAATCCTAACACATACATGTTTTTTGAGGACCATGATGCATCTTTGGTATTTTTAACAGCATACTTGTCTTTACCTCTTGCTTTTTGGTTCTGCAGTGTTAGAATTGAAGCATACAATATGTGGACAATAAAGCCGGCTGCTAATATAAGCGATGCGACAACTGCATACCAGTTTGCTCCTAAAAATTGAGTAACTTGATCATAAGCATCCAAAGAGAATACCAATACCAGGTTCATTGACATGTGAAATAATAGGAACAAAATTAAGAACAAGCCGGAAATACTCATTACGAATTTTCGGCCGATAGTAGAATTAATTAGCCAATGCATAAAGTTTTGTTTTTAATTTATAAAAGGATAATGTTGATTTTAATTTCTTAGAATGAGAAATATACCATAAATATAGAATGAATAAAGGATATCTTTCCCATTTTGAAATAGAATTAATGCAAAAATAGTCTTTTTAAACATCAAAAAAGAATTATTTGCGGAAATATTTCTCTAATCTATCTTATTTGGAACAGTTCCTTTTTATTGAAAAAACTTCCCACATACAGGAGTTATAAAGTAGTATATCATAATGTTATTTTACTATCTTTTTGTAGGTGCACAAAATCTATATATCATCTTTTATAATAACTATTCTTCAATTAATTTTCGTGTAGAGTAGTAATATGTAATCGACATTTAAATCTATGTTATAATTGTTTGCTATCTTTGTATCTTCATAAAACAACAGATAAATCATGGATATTGTACTCAGTGGAATTAGATCGACCGGCAACTTGCATTTAGGCAACTATTTTGGAGCATTGAAAAACTTTATAAAAATGCAGGAAGAGAACAAATGTTTTTTCTTTATTGCAGATTTGCATTCACTTACCACACATCCTGACCCGGGCATGTTGCACGGGAACGCGAAAAACGTTCTTGTAAGTGACCTTGCGTCAGGAATTAAGCTACAAAAATCGGTTATATATTTTCAAAGCGATGTTCCGCAAGTAAGTGAGCTCTATCTTTATTTGAATATGCATGTTTATATGGGTGAATTATCGAAAACTGCATCATTCAAAGATAAGGCGCGCAAGCAACCGGAAAATGTGAACGCTGGACTTTTGACCTATCCCACCTTGATGGCAGCCGATATTTTGATTCATAATGCTGATAAAGTTCCGGTAGGTAAAGATCAGGAACAGCATTTGGAAATGACACGTAGATTTGCACGCCGCTTCAATAATTTCTACGACGTAAAATATTTTAAAGAACCGGTTGCCTATAATTTTGGCGAAGAGCTGATAAAAATTCCCGGTCTGGATGGAAGCGGTAAAATGGGGAAATCTGAAGGTAATTGTATTTATTTATCAGATAGTCCAAAAGAGATAGAGAAAAAGGTTAAACGCGCACTTACCGATTCCGGACCGACAGAGCCAAATTCGGTTAAACCGGATTATATTGAAAACCTGTTTACGATTATGCGTGTAGTTTCTACCGATGAGGTAGTAAATCATTACGAACAAAAATGGAATGCTTGCGAAATACGCTATGGCGATATGAAAAAACAGTTGGCTACCGATGTAATTGCGGTTACTTCTCCCATTCGCGAGCGCATTTTGGAATTAGAGAAAGACAGCGATTACTTAAAAAAAGTCACCCGTGAGGGTGCTGAAAAAGCAAAGGAAAGTGCTTCGAAAACTATAAAGGATGTTCGAGAGATAATGGGGTTTAAAAGCTTTTAAATCTGCACCAGCTTGCATGAGAGAATCTCAACCACGGGAGCGACTCCCTTAAGGTTTGTAATGAAATAAGTTGACTGTTTGAAACGAAGCTATTTTATTCATTAGCGACTTGAAAATTCTGCGAATAGCGGGCTATTTAATGAATTTTCAAGGAAGTTAAAGGACAAAAGAACACGTTTAAAGCGTCAAGTTATTTCGGCATAATCCCTTAGTGGTTAATTGTTTATAACAATAAAAATCTATATTTTTTTTATTGTGCCGTTGTAAGTACATTAGCTAACTTATTATTGCGTTAAAAACGCTTCAACCTGTGAAATAAAATCTAAATTTTAATGCAAAGCATTATTTCACAGGTTAAACCATATACTCCTTTCCGTTATGTCAACGGGACAAACGAGGAGTAGGGGGTAGGATTCCCGCATTGAGCGGAGTCAAAAATCAAACTTGGAATCAACATCAAGCTTTCTCTTTTTTTAAACTTTCCTTTCGCTTTAATTGTTCTTTCTCTAACATTCCTCATTCTTCTTACAATTATATTTGCAAGTAAGAGGAATGTCCGTAAACAAGAACATAGCAATAGCATCAATTTTTTTTATTCAGATTTAAAATCTATTTGCACATAACTTATTATATTTAGTTGTGCTGTTTAGGTAGTAATCCTTCAAAAAAAGATTTGAAAAGTAATTTCAAAATTATTTGGAATGTTTTTTGCTAAAACTAAGTTATTTCGGCACAATCCCTAAAATAGGAACAAGAAAATATTTATATGATAGAATTCAGAAATATTGAATTACAAGATAAAGAAATTATAGATAAATACCTTATCAACAACCCATATCGTGCTTCTGAGAGTTGTTTCTCAAACTTGTATGGATGGGCACATAAATACAAAACTCAGTATGCAGTTTGGCGAGACTACTTGCTTGTTAAATTTACAAGTGACAGAGGCGGTTGTTCCTATTTAACTCCATTTGGTAAAGGGAATCTTGCATCCGCAATTGAGATTTTGGTAGAGGAATGTGGATGTCCCATAAAGTTTGAAATGTCAGGTGTGACACAAGCTATGCGCGAGGAAATTGAAAGCGCTATGCCTCGCAGATTTGAATTTAAAAGAGAACGATCTGTGTATGATTACATATACAGAGCGGAGAAATTGATCAATCTTTCCGGAAAAAAACTACAAAGCAAACGCAATCATATCAACCGTTTCACTGCTCAAAACAAATGGCGCTATATTTCAATTACCAAAAACCCATGGGAAGTAGACAGTTGTAAGGATATGCTCCAAAAATGGTATGATATCAATAAAGAATCATCGGATGAATCACTTGAATTAGATTTTAAAAGCACATCCTTGTTCTTAGATAATTTTGAAGCGCTCAATCTTAGAGGCGGTGCTATTGAAGTAGATGACGAAATTGTAGCTTTTTCATTGGGTGCGCAATTGAATGAAGATACATTTATAGTACACGTAGAAAAAGCATTTGCTGATATTCAGGGAGCCTATGCTATTATCAATCAGCAATTCGTGTTGAACGAAGCCTCTGAATTTACGTATATCAATCGCGAAGAAGATATGGGATATCCATCTTTGCGAAAATCGAAAATGTCGTATCGTCCCGATATATTATTAGAGAAGTTTATTGTAAAGGAAAAAGTAAGAAAATGATAGATTATGCCACTCCGGAAACTGCACCTCAGATTCTTGAAATGTGGAAGATCTGTTTTGGAGACTCCAAACCGTACATTGATATCTATTTCCGAGAGAAATACAAAAACGAAAACACATTAATCTATTTTGAAGGTAAAAAAGCTCTTGCTTCTTTGCAATTGTTGTTTTACAATTTCACTTTTTGTGGAACCGAAATTCCTGTAGCCTACATATCAGGCGCTTGCACACTGCCCAAAGCGCGGAAGAAGGGCTATATGGCAGAATTGCTAAAAAAAACATTCCATGAAATTACTAAAAGGAAAATTCCGCTTTCTATATTAGTACCACAAGAGCATTGGCTGCTTCTCTTTTACGATAAGTATGGTTATGCACAAACTTTTGATGAAGGGCAAAAGTTGCCCAATTTGAAAGAATTAATAGATCGATATCCGGATGATTTGTATGGCGCTTATGAGGAGTTTGACAGCCTATTTAGAGATAGAGAGATGGTGGTGCAAAAAACATTTGACGATTTCAGAGTAGTTGTAGAAGAATCGGCAGGGTATGATTATCCTGTAAAGAAAAGTCTTACCGGTATGACGCGCGTAATTGATGCTCGAACAATGCTTGAGCTATTCGCAAAGAGATATCCTGAAAAATCTTTTTCAATTGAAGTCACGGACTCTATTCTTTCTCAAAACAATCTGTTTCTAATGGTTCAGAATGGAGTTATTTCGGAAACGAAAGCAAAACTTCCTCTTCATCTCACTCTAACCATATATGATTTAGCACAAGCTCTTTTGGGGTATCGTACTTCAAAAAAAGAAAAACTATTTAAAGGAGTTTTTCCTGAGCATCGGGCGCAGATGCATTTTATGCTGGAGTAGATTTGTTTTGTGTTAACTTTTTTTGGAAGTACTTAATAGTTCTCATTATCTGTTCTGTAGTTTGCACTGTGTTTTTTCGCGCACTATCTTTTTGCATAGCTTCTTCCATCGATATTGGATAAGGAACAATTGAAAAGAGTGAAAGAAAACCACGTTTGTTAAGATTTTCGATATCTTCAAT
>Ga0172378_10004875_pt1 | contig 12542 bp, 13 predicted proteins | sample GrowelOW332metaG_FD_119755 | JGI IMG/M metagenome (GOLD analysis project Ga0172378, IMG submission 119755) | Groundwater microbial communities from an aquifer near a municipal landfill in Southern Ontario, Canada - Pumphouse #3_1 metaG | ecosystem: Environmental > Aquatic > Deep subsurface >...
ATTTGAAATGCTTAACAAGGATGCATTTCAAGCTATAAAAAACTGAGAATCTAAAAAATACCGCCTTTTTTCCGGCCAAATTTGTATTGTGGATACAGAGCTCTGATGCTAACCTTTGCTCGTAAGCTGTGCGGGAAAAGCCCTGTTCAGTTTAACAATTGGAGGAAAAAATGAAAAAGGTTCTAGTGATCCTATTAGTTGCCGTCGTGGCAATTACAGTAGCATTCGCACAGGGCACACAGGAAGCCAAGCCAGCTGAGGCACAGCGAACAACAAAGCTTGTTCTTACATTCCCTGAGATCAACGCAGATTCTGATAATGCGTGCAAGTTCCTGGTGATGTTTGCCGACCTGGTGAAGGAAAGAACAAACGGCATGATTGAGATCAACGTGTTTGGAAGCGGCCAGCTTGGAACTGAAGCTGAGTGCATCGAGGGCCTCAGGCTCGGCACCTATGCATTCTTCAGAATCAACCCCGCAAACCTGAAGAACCGCGGAATCTCCATCCCAGAATACACTGCTCTTGGCCTGCCGTTCCTCATTCAGAGCGTCCAGGGCGGACTTAACTTCCTGTACAGCGATTACGGCCGCAAGCTCGGCGACCAGATTCTTGACAAGTCCAATGGACAGATCCGCTCCCTTTACCAGTACATCTGCACACCGGCAAGAAACATGTTCTCAAAGACTCTCTGCACAAGCCTGAAGGACTTCAAGAAGCTGAAGGTCAGGTCCGAAACATCCGAGATAAAGATCGACATGATCAACTGCTGGGCATCCGCCACTCCGCTTGCCATGAGCGAGATCTACACCTCCCTTTCCACTGGAGTCCTTGATGGATGCGAGAACACCTATGCTGGACTGAAGAACAACAACTGGTACGAGCAGGTCAAGTACGTCTATGAGACCGAGCACGTCGTCGGAGCTTCCGTGATCCTGGTTTCAGAGTCAGTATGGAAGCAGCTCTCAGAAAGCGAGAAGGAGATTGTCTCCACCTCTCTCAAGGAAGCCTGCGTATGGTTCCAGCAGAAGACTGATGAGGATCAGGAAGTCATAAAGACATTCCTTCGCGAGCAGGGCGTAACAATCACTCCATGCACAGACAAGCAGGCCTGGCTTGATTCCTGCAAGGGTCTCTATGCAAAGTATGCAGCCTCTGTCGCTCCAGACTTCATCTCAACAATCCAGAGCTATAAGTAAGGATAACCTAGGCTAGATAGCAGCAGGGAGGGGGTAAAATCCCTCCCTGTGTTATGAAAGGGAGTAAAACAGGTAAGAATATGATTGGAAAAATCAAGAAAGGGATGCTGAACGTAGCCGATTGGATATGCATAGCAGCCCAGGCAGTTATAGTGCTTGACCTACTGATAGTGGTCATCGGAAGATACTTCTTCAGCTTCACTCCATCGTGGGCAGAGGAGACAGCGCTTTTTGCATTGACCTGGATAGGCCTGTTCTCATCATGCATCGCAGAATACTATGGAACACATGTCAGGGTGTCCTTCATTGATACCGTATTTCCTCCAAAGATGCTTAAGGTGCTGGGAATCATAAGATATTTCCTTAAGCTTGTATTCTTCGTGCTCTTCACAGTCTTCGCAGTGAAGATCTTCATCACTACGAAGCAGCGCTTCGGAGCCATCGACATCTCTTATAGATGGCAGGTGCTCCCTGCAATATTCACAGGTGTGTTCAGCCTCGCCTTTCTCATTCTGAACACAAGGAAGATCTTCACTGACAAGCATGTCGATGATGTAGAAAAGAACTTGGAGATTCTCAAAAATGAGTGACTTGACTTTAGGATTGACAGTCCTGGTAGGATCTTTCGTCCTGATGCTGTTCATGGGCGTCGAGATATCCTACACACTTGGGCTTTCGGCAGTTTTCACCTGCCTTGCAATGAACATCAATCTTCTGGTTGTATTCCAGACGGTTTTCTATAAGATGGCCAACTACTCCCTTCTGGCTGTCCCCTGCTTCATGCTCATGGGAGAGTTCATGAGCATAGGAACAATGGCGGAGAACATAGAGGAGCTGGCTAGGGTTCTGGTCGGATGGATGCCGGGCGGACTTGCGATGGTCAACGTGGTCGACTCCATGTTCTTCGGCGGCGTCTCTGGATCCTCTGTAGCAGATGTCAGCTCCCTTGGACCGATCATCATCAAGCTCATGAAGGACTCGGGCTACGACGAGGACTTCGCAGTTGCCTTGACCTGCACATCGTCAATCCAGGGAATAATCATCCCTCCAAGCCACAACCTGGTAATCTATGCTGTGACTGCCGGCGGTGTCTCAATTGCAGCCCTGTACATGGGCGGATACCTTTCAGGCTTCCTTCTTGGACTTTGCCTTGCAGTGTACTGCTTCTTTGTCTCCAGAAAGCGCCATTACCCAGTGGACAAGGCCTTCACGCTCAAGAGATTCGCTCACGCAATGTGGATCTCCATCCCGACCATCATATGCATGATAGTCGTTGTAGGTGGCGTCCTTCTTGGATGGATGACTGCTACTGAAAGCGCTGCAGCTGCAGCTGTATACTGCTTCATCTTCACCTTCGTCATCGAGCGCAAGGGAAAATGGAAGGATCTAGTTGGGGCTTTCAAGCGAACAAGCAAGACCATCGGGTCAGTGCTCGTCCTTGCAGCCTGCGCTACAGCCTTCAGCTGGGTCATAACCTACCTGAGAATACCTCAGCTGGTGACCAAGGGCCTCTTTGCCCTTACCAGCAGCAAGTTCCTGATGCTGATAATCATCAACGTCATTCTTCTGATCATGGGATGCTTCATGAACATGGTGTCCGTCATCTATATCATGGTCCCCATCCTTCTGCCTATAGTGACTCAGCTCGGAATGCACCCAGTCCAGTTTGGCATCATGCTGATCCTCAACCTGGGAATCGGGCTTCTGACTCCTCCAGTGGGACAGGTGCTCTTTGTAGGCTGCTCGGTGGGAAACGTCTCAATGGAGAAGCTCACCAAGGCTCTTCTGCCTCAGATGGCATTCATTTGCGTAGCCTTGCTGCTTGTCACATTCGTGCCAGGCATAACAATGTGGCTGCCGACGATGGCAGGCTACATAAAGTAGCATAGGAGAAAGCCATGAGATACGGAATGTGCACCGATATTGCAACAAGCACCCGTGACCGGGTCGAGTATGAGCTTCTGGATAGGATCAAGGCAGCTGGATTTGATTACGTCGAGTTTCCCTTGATGATGATAGACAGCCTCAGCGATGAGGCCTTCCAGACCCTTCTGGAAAGGCTCAAGAGCCTGGACCTGGCCTGTGATTGCTCCTGCAATTACTTCCCAGGAAGGATAAAGGTCACCGGCCCTGCTGCCAGCAAGGCTGAGATCGATGCCTATCTTGACCATGCCATGGCCCGTGCTAAGGCCATGGGCGTCAAGAAGATAGTATTTGGAAGCAACAACTCCCGAAACATACCTGAAGGTGAGAGTGTCGAGCAGGGCTATGATGAGCTTTGCAGGACTCTCAGCGAGTCAGTTGTGCCAGCTTGCCAGAAGTTCGGCATTCATGTGGTCATGGAGCCGCTGAGAAAGCAGTCCTGCAATCTCATGCTCACGGTCAAGGATGGCTATTACGTGGTCAATCGTGTACACCAGCCGGAGGTCGTGCTTCTTGCCGACCTCATGCACATGATGTACAACGAGGAGGATCCAGAGGATCTCAGGCAAGCCTACCCCGTCCTTCATCATGTTCATGTATGCGACCTGGATCGCAAGCTTCCGGATGATGGCTACAGCCCGGCCCTGGCCAAGGCGCTCAAGGTGCTCAAGGACCTTGGGTATGACGAGACCATTTCCTTCGAGGCGAAGGACGGAGACCTCAAGAAGGCTCTGGAGCTTCTGAAAAGGCAATTCAACTAGAATCTATTTTGGAGATAAGAAATGGAAAAGAAAATCAAGGCAGCCATCATAGGCTGTGGAAAGAACGCAAACGAGCTTCATACACCTATTTTGCTTAAGCATCCCGATTTTGAGATGATAGGCACCTACGACATAGTCGCAGACAGGGCTCAGAAGCTGGCAAAGGTATTCAGCCTCAATGGACACACAAGCTGCAAGGCCTATGAATCAAGAGAGGCTCTTCTGGCCAGCGATGTAGAGTATGTGGCTGTCCTTACAGACAGCCATATGCACACAGAGGTGGCTGCTGCCTGCCTTAGGGCCGGCAAGAACGTGCTCATCACCAAGCCATGGGCCCTGAACAGCGAGGATGCAGCCTTCATCATCGATGAAGCGAAGAAGGCCAAGGAGAAGTTTGGAGTCTCCCTTATGCCTTTCCTTCCTCAGAACTGGGGAACAGACCTGTCCACGATCAGGGACCTGATCTCAAGCGGAGCCATCGGCAAGGTCTATGAGATCCGCCGCCGCGCCGGCACCTTCGGCAAGCGCTATGACTGGCAGCTCTACAAGAAGTTTGGAGGCGGATATCTCAACAACTGGGGTCCTCACCTTCTGGGCCAGCTCATGGCTGCAGTCGATGAGCCTATTGTAAAGGTATGCGCAGAGAAGAAGAGAGTCATAATGGATGGCGACTGCGAGGACACCTTCATTGCCAACATGAAGACAGAAAGCGGTATCATCCTCAACTGCGAGCACTGCATCATGGTGGACAAGCTCCCTCATTGGATTGTGCAGGGCAGCGAAGGAACCATCTTCATCACCGATGGAACCATCGATGTACACAAGATCAGCTATCCAGGTCCAATCGATCCAACAGCCTACAGAAGCAAGACAAACGATGATAACCAGACCTATCCACTTGCCGGCCAGTACAATGGAGACCGCTACGCCATCTACACACACATGGCAGATGTCATCCGCCACAAGTGCGAGTTTGCTATACCATTGACATTCACACGCAACCTGACGACGCTTTGCGATGCAATACACAAGTCAGCTGACGAGGATGATATTGTAAGAATCAGCCCAGAGCAGTGGAGAAAGCCGCTCTAGGCCCTCTAGGAGGCCCCTATGATACTCAGCTGCTTCTCTGATGAGATCGATCCATCCCTTGATGTTCAGCTCAAGGTTCTTTCAGAGCTTGGAATGAGCCACCTGGAGATAAGGACTGTCAATGATGTCAACATCATGGACATGAACGACGATGAGATTCTCCTGATAAGAAGGCAGTGCGATCAAAGGGGCTTCATTATAACCTGCGTCGCCTCGCCAATCGGCAAGGAAGATGCATCGCTTCCTATAGACCTGGCTGCAAGCCAGACAAGAAGGGCCTGCCAGGCTGCCAAGGCCCTTGGATGCTCCTTCATCAGGATCTTCTCCTTCTTCAAGGGAGAGCTTGATGAAGAGCAGGCCTTTGAGGCCTCAAGGCTCAGGCTCAAGGCCATGGCGCAAGAGGCGGCCAAGGCCTCCATGACCCTTGTCATGGAAGCAGGCCATAACACTGTCGGTGCCAAGGCTGAGACCCAGCGGAGGCTTCTTGAGGCAGTTGAGCTGCCTTCACTGAGATGCGCCTACGATCCAGGAGCCTTTGTCGCAGAAGGCCAGAGGCCCTTTGAGCAGTGCTTCCCTGTTCTTGAGCCATACATTGAGTATATGCATATCAAGGATGCAAGGCTGGGCCAGTCAGGAAGAGTCCCGGCAGGCCAGGGCGATGCCCAGGTTGAGGAGGCCTTGATCAGGCTTTCCTCAAGGAAAGGCTTCATCGCCTCCCTTGAGCCGCATCTGGCATATGCCGGGGCCAAGAGAGGCTTTTCCGGCATCGAGGGCTTCAAGACAGCCTATAAGGCGGTTGCCGAAATACTGAAGAGAAACAGCATAGAGTTTTGCTGATTGGAGATAGATGATGAGATATGCACTGATAGGATGCGGAAGGATCAGCACGAACCACATAACAGCCGCGCTAGCTAACAAGCTTGAGATTGTGGCAGTATGCGATATTGACAGGAGCCACATGCAGAGCCTCCTTTCTAGGCATCAGCTTGACAAGGACCTGACAATCCAGCGCTTTGAGTCCTACAAGGACATGATAGAAGCCGTCAAGCCAGAGCTTGTCAGCATAGCCACCTCCAGCGGTGAGCACGCTTCAATTGCGCTTTATTGCATTGAGCATGGGATCAACACAATCATAGAAAAGCCAATGGCTATGAGCCTCAGGGATGCCGATGCAATCATAGAGGCTTCAGAAAGGACAGGAGCCCTTGTATCAGTCTGCCAGCAATGCCGCTTCAACAAGGCTGTCCAGAAAGCGCGGCTTGCTCTTGAGCAAGGGCGTTTTGGGAAGATGAGCCATGCTTCCATCAATGTCTACTGGCACAGGGACAAGGCCTATTATGACCATGACGCCTGGAGAGGCACCTGGGCCCAGGATGGCGGATGCCTCATGAACCAGTGCATCCATGGAGCAGATCTTCTGCGCTGGATGATGGGAACTGAGATTGATACGGTATATGGAGTGACCAGAAACCACCTACACCAATACCTTGAGACCGAGGATGTCGGACTGGCTGTGATCCAGTTCAAGGATGGCACCATCGGCACTCTTGAAGGCAGCGGCAATGTCTTCAGGGAGAACCTTGAGGAGACGCTGTATATGTTCGGGGAAAAGGGCAAGGTAAAGCTTGGCGGCAACAGCGCCAACAATGTAGAGGTATGGGACTTCTCTGATCCAAGGCCTGGCGATGAAGAGACCTCTAAGCTCACCGAGCCAGCTCCCAATGTCTACGGCCATGGACACGTAAGGCTCTTTGCCGATGTCATAGACTCCATAGAGAACCACCATGCCCCATATGTTGATGCCCACGCAGGCCGCAGCGCCCTTGAGCTCATACTGGCAATCTACAAGAGCCAGAAGACAGGACTTCCTGTCAAGCTTCCTCTTGATGACTTTTCAACATTGGAGATGAGAAAATGAAGTGCATAGCCTGCAAGACCAATGAATCCTCCATGGATTTTCGTGTAATGGAGGTGAGAACAACCAAGACACGGGATGCCGGAGGCAGGATCAGCCGCGTCCAGGAGCTTTGCGGCATCAGCGAAATGGGAGTCTGCGAGCCATGCATCCAAAGGCGCCTGGATGAGATCAGCAATCCTGCCAGGGAATTCTTTCCTAGCTGCAAGTACTCCGTGCTTCTTCTGATCATAGGAATATTGCTTATAGCCAAGCCCCTTGGAAACGCCTACATCGTTGTTGGAGCTGCCTGCATTGCCGTATGCATCTTCAAGATCGTCGACTTCTTCAAGAAGGCCATGTCGAAGAAGAGAAGCTTTGCCAGGTTCTCCAAGAACAACGCTCGCTTTGTAGCTGCCTGGGAGTGCCTTGGCAGGTCAGCCATCAAGAGGGATGCCAGCAGCCTTGTCTCCTTCATACCCATAACAGATGCTACCATGAAGATGAAGAAGGAAGACTTCGTCAACTACTATGGCCTGACTCACGAGAACGCAGGCAAGCTTTTCAGGGAGATTCATGGGCTTCAGGAAGATGAAGCTGATTGATTTCTGATTAGTAGTTGCATGTCTCTAACCAAACATGCTAGACTGACCTTCGCGTAAGAGGTTCTATGAGCACACTAGGCTGGATAGTCATAATCACAACAGTAGCGGGAGTCGGGGGAACAGGGCTTGGCGGCCTGGTCGGCGCTATTCTCAGAAGAGATTCAAGCAAGGTCGTCAGCCTGCTGCTGAGCTTTGCAGGCGGAGTGATGCTTTCAGTCGTCGCCTTCGACCTTATGCCGGAAGCCGTGATGCCGGAAGGCTCGACTGAGCCTGTTGCACTTTGGATCGTCATAGCAGGCGTGATCCTCGGCTACTCGATAATATATGTGCTCAACTATTTCATAGACAAGTCTACCAACAAGGAGATCAAGCACATAGACAAGACTCACCCCAAGACAGCAGATGATCTGGATGAGCTCATTCATGCTGACCATCTCAAGGAGCATAGGGAGCTTGCCCAGTCAAGCAAGACTGAAGCCAAGTATTGCCAGCTGTTCATCGCTGGGGTTGTCATGGCCTCTGCAATTGCTCTTCACAACCTGCCAGAAGGCATGGTCATTGGAGCTAGCTATGCAGGCAATAGCGGAGTCCTGCTTGGAGGAAGCGGCTTCATAATCGCCTTGGTCATAGGGCTTCATAACATTCCTGAGGGCATGGCTGTTTCCGTACCTCTTATAACAGGGGGCATGAGCAAGGCCAGAGCCATCATGGTGACAGCTCTCTCAGGAGCTCCAACCATCATTGGAGCCATCATAGGCTACACCCTTGGCCTTATCAGCCCCATCTGGCTGGCCCTGTCATTGAGCTTTGCATCCGGAGCCATGCTGTATGTAGTCTTTGGCGAGCTTCTTCCTGAAGCCATACTTATGTTCAGGTCCAAGGCACCAGCTTTCTTCACCCTGCTTGGTGTTCTTGTTGGCTTTGTCATGGTACATGTCTGATAGTTCATCTTCATGGCAAATCCTAGAGAGCACTCTTGGAATCATTTTGCCTGAAGGTCCATCGAATAGCGGTATTTTGTCACACCAAGCTTGCAAATTGTCCTTTTACGGTCTATTGTGATTGCCAGGAAGAAAATGCATGAAAACCCAGAAGACGTCGGAAGATTACCTTGAAGCCATGCTCATGATCAAGGAGCAGCTTGGCTACATCCGCTCAGTTGATGTTGCTAAGCACCTTGGAGTAACCAAGCCCAGCGTAACATACACGACAAAGCGCCTTCGTGAAAGCGGCCTGATCAAGATGGACGAGGATGGTCTCATCACCCTTACAGAGACAGGCATGGAGGTAGCTTCCCGCATCTATGGCCGTCACAAGGTGCTCACCGGCTTCTTCACTGCCCTGGGGGTGGATGAAAAGACAGCCCGTGAAGATGCCTGCAAGGTTGAGCATGATCTTAGCCAGGTGACTTTTGATGCCATCTGCAGGCACGCTTCAAGACAGCTTAAGAAATAGCAAAAGCTTCACAAGGACAGCAGAGCACATCGAAAAGCCCCCTGAAAGCAAGCCTCTCCTTAAGGTTGTCTTTTGTTAGCCGGATGGGACTCTTGATGGCATTTGCCAGACATAGGACACCCCGAACAGCCACCCCCACAGCTGCAGGAAGCCTTGCCCCTGCGCTTGTTCACGATAGAGGTCACTATAATCGCAGAAAAGATTGCAACTATAAAAATAAGCACCAACAGTGTCGACAGGTTCATTTTTCCTCCCCATATCTGTTTTTTCTTAACAGGAGATAAACGATTCCAGCCAATGCCAGCATGGCTATCAGAGTGAGAACATTGAAGCCATGACCAGTGAACAGCATTCCCAGCTGGTAGACAATCAATGAGATGGCATAGGCGAAGATGCTCATATATCCGATGGCTGCCCAGGTCCATTTGGCATTGTTCATCTCTCTCTTGATGGCGCCCATTGCCGCAAAGCATGGAGCGCATAGAAGGTTGAAGATCAAGAACGAATAGGCTGCCAGCCCGCTTCCGCCGAAGAACTCCTGTCCAATCAGGTCAAGATGCGAGACCTCTCCCTCTATGGCGCTCAGAAGATCTGCGGCTGCTTCAGGATTGGCGCTTTTCAGCATTGATGACAAGGATCCAAACACCCCGACAACCTCCTCCTTGGCCACCAAGCCAAGGATTGTGGCCACTGCTGCCTGCCACTGTCCAAAGCCAAGAGGCTTGAACAGGAATGCCAAGCCCTCGCCGATGACATTGAGAATCGATTTCTCCTCTCCGTCGCCGATGTAATGGAACCCGCCTTCAAAGGTCAGTGAATTGAGCAACCAGATCACAATGCTGGCAGCTACGATAACTGTACCTGCACGCTTGACAAAGCTCCAGCCTCTTTCCCAAGTAGCACGAAAAATGTTCCTGGCAACAGGTGCATGATAGGACGGAAGCTCCATTACAAATGGGGCTGGCTCTCCTGCGAAAGGCTTGGTCTTCTTAAGGATGATGCCAGAGACGACCACTGCCGCAAGCCCGATGAAGTATGCCGAGACAGCAACCCAGGCGCTGCCGCCGAAAAGAGAACCAGCAATAAGACCGACTATCGGCATCTTCGCTCCACAGGGTATGAAGCAGGTTGTCATGATGGTCATCTTGCGGTCCCTGTCCTGCTCTATGGTCCGGGAAGCCATGATGCCGGGAACTCCACAGCCTGAGGAGATCAGCATCGGAATGAAGCTTTTCCCCGAAAGCCCGAACTTGCGGAAGATACGGTCCATGATGAAGGCAACCCTGGCCATGTACCCCACATCCTCAAGGATAGCCAGCAGCACGAACAAGATCAGCATCTGCGGCACAAAGCCAAGCACTGACCCCACTCCGCCGATGATCCCATCGGCAACCAGGCTCACCAGCCAGGGTGCAACACCCCAGCCATGGAAAAGGTCTCTCGCTCCAGGCACAATCCACTGGCCAAAGAGAGTGTCATTGGTCCATGCGGTGATCCAGTCCCCTACTGACCCAATGGAAATGAAGTAGACCAGGAACATAGCTGCCGCGAAAATCGGCAATGCCAGAATGCGGTTGGTGACAATTCGGTCAATCCTATCAGAAGAAGACATATGCCTGTCAGAGCTCTTCCTTGTCATGCAGGTCTTCATGAGACCGGCAATGTACTCGTATCTTTCATTGGTGATGATGCTTTGGGAATCATCGTCAAGCTCCTTCTCAGCAGCCTTGATGTCCTGCTCGATATGGCTGAGCACTGAAGCATTGATTCTAAGCTTCTGCAGCACCTTCTCATCCCTTTCGAAGATCTTGATGGCATACCATCTCTGCTGTTCCAGAGGCATCTCGTGTACAGCAGCTTCCTCGATGTGGGCTAAGGCATGTTCCACAGGACCTGAAAAGGTATGCATCGGCACTGTCTTGGTATCTCGAGCGGCGCTTATCGCGGCTTCGGCGGCCTCCAGTATTCCCTCCTCCTTCAGGGCGGAAATCTCAACGATCCTGCATCCAAGCTCCCTTGAAAGCTCAGCTGTATTGATTCGATCTCCATTTCGGCGGATTACATCCATCATGTTCAATGCAATCACAACTGGGATCCCCAGCTCGGTGAGCTGGGTTGTCAGGTAGAGGTTCCGCTCCAGGCTGGTCGCATCAACGATGTTGAGAATGGCATCCGGCCGTTCTGCTATGAGGTAGTTTCTTGCAACCACTTCCTCCAGGGTATACGGAGAGAGCGAGTAGATGCCAGGCAGATCCATGATGATCACGCCATCGTGCTTCTTCAGCCTTCCTTCCTTCTTCTCTACAGTCACTCCTGGCCAGTTGCCCACATATTGATTGGCTCCTGTAAGAGCATTGAACAAAGTTGTCTTGCCACAATTAGGGTTGCCAGCAAGCGCTATTCTGATTTCCTTAGACACACATGCCTCCTACTCAATCTCTATCATCTTGGCATCATCCTTGCGGATTGACAGCTCATAGCCACGAACACTTACCTCAATGGGGTCTCCCAGCGGGGCTACCTTGCGAATATACACTTCAACGCCCCTGGTTATTCCCATGTCCATGATCCTTCTCTTGACAGCGCCTTCCCCATAGAGCCTTGCCACTCTCACAGTCTGCCTAATTCCAGCTTCCTTCAGTGTCTTCATGCTTGTTTCCTTATATCATGATCCTGGATGCCATCTCAGAGCTGATGGCTATTCGGGACTGCTTCACATTGACTATCAGATTTCCGCCAAGATGGGATATTATCGTCACATCCCCTCCGACAACAAATCCTAGATCCTCAAGATGCTTTCTCACCTCGGGAGCTCCGCTAACCTTCCGAATCATCTTGGATTCTCCTACATTTGCGATTGCCAATGGCATCATTGCTTGCTCCTTATTAGTTAGACACCTCTAACTAGCATCTAAGTTAGACATGTCTAACTATTTTGTCAAGAGGCTTGGCATCTGAATTTTCCAGATCAGCAAATCAAGGCAAGGGCGAAAAGAGATATTAAATGGAGCCGAAATGCTCCACTTGAAATGAAGGTTCCCAAGGCATCCTGGACACAACCATAGCTTTTACCATGATATCTTGCCAACTCAAATGCCGATTGATTCACAAGCTCTTGCAGCCATGGCTATATGAGCAATAGCGCTTCTGGCATTGATGTAGGGCAAGTGCAGCAAATAACGCTTCAACGCAATTCAGAGTCCTCTTGAAGACGTTGCAAATTGCACCTCGCAATGCTAGGATTATTTCATCTTTTGCATGTCCTTTTTGGGTGGAGGCAGTAATGACAATGAGACAGGCTCTTCGCAATATGCGCTCTGAGCTAGGCTTGACCCAGGTTGAGCTTGCTGAGGCTCTCAATGTCGGATTCTCAGCTGTGAACCGCTGGGAGAATAGGGGAACCAGGCCCAACAGGGCAACAAGCATCGCCATTCTTGACCTGGCAAGGCGAATGCATCTATCTGCCTGCTGCCTGGACACCTTAAGCAGCATGCTTCTTTCATCAAGAGTCCAAGGCAAGATCGACAAGGAGAAGCTGGAGAAGAGGCCTGTCTTCACCAGCGATCAGATAACCCAGGTTTTGGACAACCTTGATATCGCAATCATTGGCCTGAGG
>Ga0172378_10004877_pt1 | contig 12541 bp, 9 predicted proteins | sample GrowelOW332metaG_FD_119755 | JGI IMG/M metagenome (GOLD analysis project Ga0172378, IMG submission 119755) | Groundwater microbial communities from an aquifer near a municipal landfill in Southern Ontario, Canada - Pumphouse #3_1 metaG | ecosystem: Environmental > Aquatic > Deep subsurface >...
TTAAAAGGATTATTCATTCTTCCCTCGGTATGAAATTCATCTATGATCATGCCTTTTGCGGTATTTATTGCATAAAGTGCTCCATTTGTTGACCCTATGAATACGATATCGTTTGCCAATGTGGGAGTAGAAAATGTATAGGTTCCTGTGCTTACTGATTTAATTGTCACCCCGTCTTTCTTATTTAAAATGAAAAATTTTGCAATATCTGAAGAACCTGTATATAGATTTTTCCCGTCATAAGCGAAAGAGCAAGGCATCCATGTAGTTGAAAATTTTTGCTTCCAGACGAGTTTACCGTTCATGATGTTAAAAGCATAAATATAACTGTCTCTTGAACCGATAACTACGGTTGAGTCAAATACGGTTGGAGACGATTGAATACCTTCCAGATTATGATTTGCGTTATCAAGTAATGTTTGGTAACTCCATTCTTCTTTACCTGTTTGGGTGTTTACGGAATAGAATTTTCCATCCCAACAGCCAAAAAAGAGATTGTTTTTATAAATTGCCGGGGTTGAATGTATAACACCTGCAGTATTGAAATGCCATAATATGGAGCCTTTTTTGGTATTGACAGCATACATTGAATAACCACACCCGAAATAAAGAATGTCTTTTTCTTTTTCAATAGTCGACGAAGAGGTGTAGAAATCCCACAAATCTTCCATCAGACTGTCCTTAGGAGTACAATAATTAAGTCCATAACCTGTTTTGGGCAAGTCTTTTTTGACTTTAAGTTTCCATATCATGTTTCCGCTTTTTGCATTCAATGCATATAAATAACCATCGTAGTTATTGATATAAAGGACGTTGTTTTTAATTGCGGGTGTAGAACGTATCTTTGCATTTGTTTTAAATTTCCATTTAAGCTGACCTTTCGCGGTTAAAGCATAAATGCACTTATCATCACATCCAAAGTAGATCAGTCCTTTATATGCAACAGCCGATCCAAAAATTTGCCCATGTGTTTTGAATTTCCAAAGTTGTTTGAAAGTTCCGTTACTCGGAAATTTACTGTTAGATATGCCGGTATGTTGGGCATTCCCCAAAAACATAACAGTTTGACTTTTTGTAGGTTGCAAACAAGCAAATACAAAAACTAAAGCGATACAAGCGAACTTTGTTTTCATGTTAAGTTTCTTATGTTTTAAAATAATAGATGAATTTACAACATTCACATATGGAGGGTAGAAAATGTGTGAGTTTCAATACTTACCAATTTAATGGTTGTCCAGTCTTTTTTTTAAGTGGTGCCTCTTGGAGTTGAACCAAGGACACACGGATTTTCAGTCCGATGCTCTACCACCTGAGCTAAGGCACCTTTTTGTTTTGCGATGGCAAAGGTAGCAACTTTATTTCACATATACAACTTTTCCTAAGGTAAAAAACGCTGATAAAAAAGCAAAATACTTACTATCAGCGTTCTATATAATAATTTATTTTTATTTCTTTTCTTTCAGAGGATTCCAACCTTGTGCTTGCAGTTCAAATTCTTGTCCGTCACTAGCTACAATTGCACAACCTAATTCCGGTTTAGTGACATGACCAATGAGTTTAATCCCTTCTATTTTTTCAATTTTGTCATGCTCGGTGAGAGGAACTGTGAATAAAAGTTCATAATCTTCACCGCCGTTAAGTACACAAGTATATACATCAAGGTTGAGCTCCTCTGCCATAACCGCAGTTTGATAATCCAAAGGAAGTCGTTCCTGATAAATGCGACATCCTGTATGACTTTGGCTGCAGATATGCATCAATTCGGAGGATAATCCGTCGGAAATATCCATCATTGCTGTTGGTTTGATTCCTGCTTCTCTCAGCTTACGAATAATATCTCCGCGTGCTTCGGGTTTTAACTGACGTTCCAGAATATATTCTTTGCCTGCAAAATCGGGTTGAATATCTTTTTGCTCTTTTTGTCCTTCAAAGACAGTCTTTTCTCTTTCCAATAGTTGAAGTCCCATATAAGCGGCTCCCAAATCACCGCTTACACAAATGAGATCGGTATCTTTAGCGCCGTTTCGATAGACAATATCTTCTTTACGAGCTTCACCTATACAAGTAATACTGATTGCCAATCCGGTGTAGGAGGAAGTTGTGTCCCCTCCTACAATATCAACATGGTGTGCATCACATGCGAGGCGAATACCGGCATATAATTCATCCATATCTTCTATACAGAACCGTTTTGAGATGGCGAGTGAAATTGTCATTTGTTTAGGTGTACCATTCATAGCATAAATATCGGATATATTTACCATGGCAGATTTATATCCTAGATGTTTTAGAGGCGTATAGGTGAGATCAAAATGGACTCCTTCCATCAGTAAATCGGTAGTGACCAATACTTCTTTATCAGGGTATTCCAAAACGGCGGCATCATCGCCAATTCCATATTTTGTAGAATCGTTTTTCAATTCGATTCCTTCGGTTAAATGGCGAATGAGGCCAAACTCCCCGAGTGTTGCTATTTCAGTTCTTTTTCCTTCTTGCATTTAAGCTCTATTAATCATTTCACGCATAATATCTGTCATTCTCGGTTGAGCCTCATCGGCCGCTTTCTGTACCTCTTCATGAGATACTTCTACTACTTTACATTCAATGCCCAAGTCCGTAATAACGGAAATTCCGAAGACTCTAATTCCGCAATGCCTTGCTACAATGACTTCCGGAACTGTAGACATGCCTACGGCATCAGCTCCAAGTATGTGGAACATTTTGTATTCCGATGGTGTTTCGAAAGTGGGTCCTTGTGTTCCGAGATAGACGCCTTCTACTATGCGAATATTTTTTTCTTTGGCAATTTGTTTGGCTTCGGCAATGAGTTTTTTGTCATATGCTTCGCCCATATCCGGAAACCGTGGCCCGTATTCGATGTTTCTTCCACGAAGAGGATGCTCCGGGAAAAGATTAATATGATCTTTAATAATCATCAAGTCTCCGATGATAAAATCCGGGTTCATTCCTCCTGCTGCATTCGAAACGAACAGGGTTTTAATTCCTAATTCACGCATAACACGAACAGGAAAGGTGACAGCTTTCATATCATAACCTTCGTAGAAATGGAATCGTCCTTGCATGGCAACAATATCCTTCTTTCCTAATTTCCCGAAAATTAATTTACCACTATGTCCTTCAACTGTTGAAAGAGGAAAATTGGGAATATCTTTATAATTGAAATCGTATCTTTCTGTTATTTCTGTAGCCAGACTGCCTAACCCGGTACCCAGAATAATGGCAGTCTCAGGACTTGTGTGCATTCTTGCCTTTAGCCAGGATGCTGTTTCTAGAATTTTTTCTAACATAACTTATAACTTGTTGATTAAAAATATCTTCTTTGTTTAAAAGAAATTTAATTTCTACCGGAAGAATATAAATATAATTTTTTAAATTTTCATTCCACGACTGTCTTGAAGATAAGCGTGCAGCATCTTTCTCTGTTATCAAAATAATTTTCTGTTCTCCTGATAATTGACTGAATTGGATACTGATTTGTTCCATATCCTTTTCTGAAAAATAATGATGGTCACCAAAACTCATCGGATAAATATTCGAAGTATATTTTTTCAGGTCGAGAATAATTTGTTTTGGTGAAGCAATACCGGTTACCAGCAAAATATTTTTTTCTTTTCTCAGACTTTCCAATGGACGTTTAGGTAGATTGTGCGATAGCGGAACCAAATTCCCATATTTCAGTGTAGAGAAATAAAGATGCTGGAAGGGGTATGGATTCATAATCTTGGTAATCACACGATAATCCATAGGCTTAATATCATGAGGACATTTCGTAATAATGATAATGTTGGCCCGTACCTTTTCCTTAGCAGGTTCGCGTAATCTTCCTGCAGGTAAAAGTCTATCATAACATATCATTCTGTGATAGTCTATCAGCAAAATATTAATACCCGGATTTATATGACGATATTGATATGCATCATCCAACAATACAACCTCCGTATCGGCTGTGTTTTTATCATTACATAAATGATTGATTGCATTGCAACGATTTTTATCTACCGCCATATATACTTTGGGAAATTTCTGTTTGATCTGATAAGGTTCATCACCTATTTTTTCTATAGGTGTATGTTCGTCTGCCAGAAAGTATCCTTTTGATTTTCTTTTGTATCCACGACTCAGGACAGCAACTTTAAAATTATCTTGAAGTAATTTTATCAAATATTCTATATGAGGAGTTTTTCCACTACCACCTACAGTCAGATTACCAATAGATATGATCGGTACATCAAAACTTCGTGATGATAACATACCACAATCATACATCCTATTGCGAATTTCTACTCCCAAACCGTACAGGAAAGAGAACGGAAGGAAAGATTTATATATTTTGATAAAATCACCTTCCATTTTCTAATTGTTCAGATTTAATTCAAACGGTATTCTTGCTTGAATGCGATCTACATGTTTTAAATTGGTCAGTAAGTTAAGTCCCTTGAAATAGTCATAATACTCTCCGAAATTGGCTTTCAGTCCGTCACTCATATAGTCGCCTCTTATTTTTTCGAATAAACTTATCAGTACATTTTCTTTTTCAGGATAACTGCATAGAGTATAATCTTTGATTTTTGCTTTTTGTGAAGCAATGGAAATAGCTTTGTCTATTCCGCCCAAATCATCAATCAAACCTAATTTTTTAGCTTGAATACCTGTCCATACTCGTCCTTGACCAATGGCGTTGATTGAATCTTTACTTATTTTACGTCCTTGCGAGCAACGAGTTACGAATGTATCATATCCTCTGTTAATATATGCTTGAAGCAGAGCTTTTTCACCATTGTTCATGGCCCTTGAAACACTTCCGAAATCGGAATATTTATTTGTCTTTACTACATCGAAATGAAGCCCAAGTTTATCTGTCAACAATCCTTTTGCATTCGGAAACAGTCCGAAAATACCGATGGAACCTGTAAGCGTCGTTGGCTGTGCAATGATGTAATTAGCTGCACTGGAGATATAATAACCGCCGGAAGCTGCATAATCACCCATAGAAACAATGACCGGCTTTTTCTTACTTAGAGTTTCAATCTCATGACAAATCTGTTCTGATCCGTAAGCACTTCCTCCCGGAGAATTTACTCTGAAGACAACAGCTTTCACATCTTTGTCTTCGTTCAGGGCACGTAAATCACGGATTACCTTTTCAGAATTAATTCCTTCATCTCCGGTCATGGAGCTTCCGTTATCTATTTCTCCATAGGCATAATATACGGCAATGATATTCCCACTTTTATCTTTCGGCTTATCTTTGTTGACAGTTGCCATGTCTACAATATCAACAAGATTTAATCTTTCGTCTTCTTTAATTCCTACTTTCTTTTTTAAATAACCTTTTACTCCGTCTTTGTAGGCCAATTCATCTGCCAGTTTGTATTTTATACAATCTGTAGAAGGACGGAACATCACCATACTGTCGGCACACGCATTCAATACTTCTTTTGATATCTTACGTGAAGCAGAAACATCCGTCAACATTTGATTCCAGATAGAACCTAAAAACGATGTTACTTGTTCACGATTGGCCGGACTCATTTCCGTAGCAATGAACGGTTCTACTGCCGATTTGTATGTGCCGACTCTGAATACTTGAATCTCTATTCCTAACTTGCTAAGAAGATCTTTATAAAAAACAGGTTCGGATGCTAATCCGTACCAGGCAATTTCACCTTGAGGGTTTAAGAAAATTTTATCCGCTACACTGCTTAAATAGTATGTTCCTTGTGTATAAGTATCACCGTAGGCCACAATAAATTTGCCACTCTTCTTAAAGTCGAGTAATGCGTTTCTTATTTCTTCATAACTGGATGGTGCTGCGGAAAAAGCTCCTGCTTGTATATAGATTCCCTTTATCTTGTCATTCTCTTTTGCATTCCGAACGGCTTTCAAAATATCGTCAAGTCCATATATTTGATATTGGTCTTTGTTTATCAGTTGACTGAGAGGATTGTCTTCGGAACGTTCCTGAAGGGTCCCGGATAGGTTCAGCTCCAAGATAGAATTTTTATTAATAGATGCTTCCGAAGTATTTATTGAAGACATGGAAGCAATCATTCCGGAAACGGCTATAATACTGATAATGGTAAAAACAACTCCGGCAAGAATAATGCCGACAACGGTTGCAAGGGTGTACTTTAAAAAATCTTTCATGTTTTTATACTGTTTGTTTTTTATTTGATACTTCAATTAACAAAGATAATAACAAATATTTAATTTATACACAAAAAAAAGAAAAATCAATATAGGACAGCTCCAAGGGCTCCACAAATGATAATCATCAAGATAGGATTTACTTTGAAAAATTTGGTGGCTATAAATGCGGCAATAAAAATGGCAATACTGATATAGAACTGGTAAGAATTATCTTGCAATGAACCAAAATTTTCACTATTCATCAGTACCAGTGCTGCTGCAGCGAGTAATCCTACAATTGCGGGACGCAATCCTTTAAATATTGATTCGACGACCGAATTTTTTTGATATTTGAGAAAAAATTTACTGATAATCAACATTAAAATAAAGGACGGTAGAATGACTGCAAGAGTAGCGGTTATGCTTCCTAGAATTCCCATTGTAGAAGAATATCCTGCGTTAATAATAGCTGTGTATCCTACATATGTGGCAGAATTAATGCCGATGGGACCTGGTGTCATCTGACTGATGGCAACGATATCTGTAAATTCGGAAGGGGAAATCCAACCATGGTATGTTACAACTTCTCCTTGAATGAGAGAAAGCATGGCATAACCTCCTCCAAAACCGAATAGTCCTATTTTAAAAAATGAATAAAACAATTTAAGGAATAGCATCATGGTTTTTGAGTGGTTTTATTGTTTGAGTCAATGAAATGTCCCCATAGATAACCTCCCAGTCCGGCTGCAATAATAATATAGATGGGTGAAACCCCTAATAACCATATTAATAGGGCAGAAATTATAGGTATCCAAATAGTCCACCTATTAATTCCTGTCGTTTTTGCCAACGTAAAAGTCGGAGCAGCGATAAGAGCTACTACTGCCGGACGAATCCCCATAAAGATTTTAACAACCCAAACGTTGTCTTTGAATTGTTGAAAGACCAATGCTATGGCTATAATAATAAGAAAAGAAGGCAAAATAGCTCCTAAAGTTGTAACAAGACTTCCTTTCCATCCTTTCAATTTATATCCGATGAAGATAGATATATTCACGGCAAATACACCCGGAGCACTTTGAGCGATCGCTAATAAATCAATAAAATCTTTTTCGGATAGCCATTTGCGATCTTCCACTACTTTTCTTTGAATAAGTGGAATCATCGCATAGCCTCCGCCTATAGTAAAAGCTCCTATTTTAAAGAACGACCAGAAAGAATCCCAGTATATATTCTTCATCATATTTTTTATATCTAACGATTTTCAATCCATTTGCGTGCGTTGACGAAAGCTTCAATCCATGGAGTTATTTCATCATCTTTGCGATCTAGGGGATACCATGCATTTTGCCATGGGAAAATTGCTCTTTCCAAGTGAGGCATCATGGCCAAATGACGACCGTTTGTACTGCATATTCCTGCTATGGCATAATCACTTCCATTCGGATTACCCGGATATTCATTATAATTAAATTTAGCAATAACGTTATATTTGTCTTCAGAATACGGTAAAGAAAAACGACCTTCGCCATGTGCAACCCAAAGACCTAATTTGTTACCACTTAATGAACCGAACATAATACTCTTGTTTTCAGGGATGGTTATACCGATGAATTTACTTTCGAATTTTTGTGATTCGTTGTGTAACATATGAGCATGCCTTTCGTGCTCCGGGTTAATCAGGTTAAGTTCAATCATTAACTGACATCCGTTACATATACCGAGTGAAAGAGTATCTTCGCGTTTGTAGAACTTTTCCAGTGCAGCTTTGGCTTTCGGATTATATAAAAAAGCTCCGGCCCAACCTTTGGCACTACCTAGTACATCTGAATTGGAGAAACCTCCGCAGAAAACGATCATGGAAATATCTTCTAATGTTTCGCGTCCGCTAATAAGATCGGTCATCATTACGTCTTTTACATCGAAGCCTGCCAAATAAAGGCTATAAGCCATTTCACGTTCACCGTTGGTTCCCTTTTCACGAATGATTGCAGCTTTAATACCCGACGGAGTTCTACGCTCGGGTGAGATTCCATATTGTTTCAGTTTACCGGTGAAAGAATAATTGAATTTCATCTTCAGAGGCTGTTTTTTATAATTCTCATAACGAGCTTTTGCACAACCGTTCATACTTTGTTTACAGTCGAGCAGGTAAGATGTCTTATACCAAATGTCTCGTAAAGCGTCAATATCAAATATATGATTATAATTACCTTGTTTAAGAATGATTTCACGTTCTTTACATGGATAACCTATTTTTGCATAACCGACTCCCGCTTCATCCATAAATTTGCGGAAATCTTCTTTATACTTGTCAGAGACTTGAATCACGACACCCGGGTTCTCTGCGAAAAGGATTTTTACAATATCATTTTCAGGAATTTCATGCAGGTTTATGTGTAGACCGCCTTCCGTATTACTGAAACACATTTCGAGCAAAGTTGTGATAAGTCCTCCTGCACTGATATCATGACCGGCCATAATCCAGTTTTTCTTGATTAATTCCTGAATAGCATTAAATGCATCGCTGAAATACTCAGGATCGACTACGGTTGGGACATCATCACCAATTTTATTTAATGATTGTGCAAAGGCACTTCCTCCGAGTTTTAGTTTGTCGTATGAAAAATCTATATGATAAATAGATGAGCTTTTATCATTAACAAGAACCTGAGATACAACTTTTTTAATATCGCTAACTTCTCCTCCGCTTGTCACGATAACAGTTCCCGGGCTAATAATTTTTTCTCCACTTGGATATTGCTGGCTCATAGAAAGAGAATCTTTTCCGGTTGGAACATTAATATTAATAGCACAGCAGAAATCGCTTAATGCTTTGACCGCACTGTATAAGCGGGCATCTTCTCCTTCTTGAGAACGACAAGGCCACATCCAATTGGCGGAAAGAGATAGACTTTTCATTCCTTCAACTAAGGGCGCCCAGACGATATTGGTAAGAGACTCTGCTACGGAAAGGATACTTCCTGCTTCCGGGGATGCTAATCCTGCTTGTGGGGCATGTCCTAGAGCTGTTGCTATTCCTTTTTTTCCACGATAATCGAGGGCGACTACACCGCAATCCGATAATGGAAGTTGAATTTCACCCTGGCATTGTTGACGTGCTATTTTGCCCGTAACGGAACGATCGACTTTATTCGTCAGCCAATCTTTACAGGCAACAGCTTCCAATTGAAGTACACGATTGAGATATTTGTCTATATTATCTGTCGAATATGTTACATCTTCATAATGGCGTTCAACCGTCTTGTCTATCATGTATGTTTTGGGTGAATGCCCGAACATTTGAGCAACGTCGAGATCGAATGGTCGAATCCCATCGCCTTGTACAAAAGAGAAGTGTGCATCACCTGTAGTTTCACCTACAACATACATCGGGGCACGTTCACGTTCAGCAATTTTACGTACATGTTCGATATGTTTTTCATCAATAAGTAAACCCATACGTTCTTGACTTTCATTGGCAATTATTTCTTTGGATGATAATGTTTTATCCCCAATAGGAAGTTTTGTCATATCAATTTGTCCGCCACAGTCTTCAACAAGTTCCGATAAACAATTAACGTGACCTGCCGAACCATGATCATGAATGCTTACTACAGGATTCACATCTTCTTCGCAGAGTGCACGGATGAGATTATAATCTCTTTTTTGCATTTCCGGGTTAGCACGTTGAATAGCATTCAATTCAATACCATTGGAATAGCGACCTGTATTTACGCTGGAAACGCTTCCCCCTCCCAAGCCAATACGATAATTATCTCCACCGACGACTACTATTTTATTACCTTTTTGAGGCTCTTTTTTCAAACAATCACGCTTGGTCCCGTATCCTACACCCCCTGCTAGCATGATGACTTTGTCATATGCATAGGTTTCATTACCTTCTTTGTGCTCGAAAGTAAGAACAGAACCACAAATTAACGGTTGACCGAATTTGTTTCCAAAATCCGATGCTCCATTAGAAGCTTTGATTAAAATTTGTTCGGGTGTTTGGTATAACCAGTTCCTCACCGGTAATGTCTTTTCCCATTCACGTTCACCTTCTAGCCGGGAATATGCAGTCATGTACACGGCTGTTCCTGCGATTGGCCATGAACCTACGCCACCACCCATACGATCTCGAATTTCTCCTCCTGTTCCTGTTGCCGCACCGTTGAACGGCTCTACGGTAGTTGGAAAATTATGTGTTTCGGCTTTTAAAGAAATAACACTTTCTATATCTTTTATTCTAAAGAAATCAGAAGTGGACTGATCTGCCGGGGCAAATTGTTCTATGATGGGACCTTGTGCAAATGCTACGTTATCTTTGTATGCACTTAAGATTTTGTTTGGATTTTCTTTTGTCGTTTTTTTAATCATATTGAAAAGAGATGACTCCATCTCTTTTCCATCGATAATAAATACGCCGCCAAAAATTTTATGACGGCAATGTTCCGAATTAATTTGGGCAAAACCGAAAACTTCTGAATCTGTGAGTTTACGTCCTAAATCTTTTTCAACTTTTTTTAAATATTCTATTTCTTCTTTACTTAGAGCTAATCCTTCCTTTTCGTTGTAAGTATCTAAATCGTCGATATATATAATAGGTTCCGGTTGTCGGTTGGTCGTAAAAATATTTTGATCCAGTCCGTGATACATACGCTGGAGCATTGGATCATATTCTGTATTTTCGTCTTTTGCAGGATAGTATTCTTCAATTCTGGAAATAGTTTCAATTCCCATATTTTGAGTTATTTCAACTGCATTTGTGCTCCATGGGGTAATCATTTCTTTTCGTGGACCAACGAAGAAACCTGTTAAATTTGTTTCGTCTTCAACGATTGCTTCACCGTAAAGCCAACATAATTTATTAATGTCGTTTTGAGAAAGAGTTTGCTCGCTATCTGTAGCAATAATACTCTTGGAAGGAGTTCTAAAAAATAGAATCATTTTGTATTAATTATTGTTAATTTACGTTTTGTAAGATGTTGCAAATTTACATAAAAGGGCAGTAACGGGAAAAGAAAAACTAAAAAAATATAAGAAAAAACTGACCGATGGAAAAAATCTATGTATTCTTTTTCAGATTTCATAAAAAAGTGTGACCTTTGTAGCCATGAATTTTATTGAGGTCACTGTACTTGATTTGATAATTAAGGGGTTTATAGTAGGAGTAGTAGCATCTGCGCCTATGGGTCCGGTCGGCGTTCTTTGCATTCAGCGTACTCTGAATAAGGGACGATGGTATGGTTTTGTAACAGGATTAGGCGCAGCTTTGAGCGATATATTATATGCTTTGATTACTGGTTATGGGATGAGTTTCGTTGTTGATTTTATAGAAAATGGACGAAATCTTTTTTGGTTACAATTAGTAGGAAGTGTGATGTTGTTGTTATTTGGTATTTATACATTTCGTAGTAATCCGGTAGAATCTATGCGTCCTGTATCTACTAGTAAAGGGACTTTGGTTCATAATTTTGTAACGGCATTTTTTGTTACTCTTTCTAATCCTTTGATCGTTTTTCTATTTATTGCTTTATTTGCCCGCTTGGCTTTTATTGTTCCCGGACATCTGTTTGAACAGAGTGTAGGATATCTTTTTATCGTAGTGGGAGCATTGACGTGGTGGTTTTGTATAACATATGTAGTAAGTCGAGTGCGAAGCCGTTTTGATATTCGTGGAATCTGGATATTAAATCGTATTATCGGTGCTGTGGTAATAGTGGTATCTTTAATAGGTATGATAATGACTCTTTGTGGAAATTCATTATATTAAAATGTTTTTATGTTTATATCTAGACAACTAAAAGAGAAGAATATAGCGGAATATTTGTTATATATGTGGCAGATAGAAGATTTGATTCGTGCAAATAAATGTGATCTGGAACGAATTAAACAAACTATTATAGAACCGTACGCTTTGGCGGATGACCAAAAAGAGGAACTAACCCAATGGTATGAAAATCTTATTCGGATGATGCGAGAAGAAAAAGTAACGGAAAAAGGTCATCTTCAGATTAACAAAAATATTATTTTATTGCTTACGGATTTACATTTGGAATTACTTCGGTCTCCTAAATTTCCTATTTATGGAGCCGCTTATTATAAAGCTTTACCTTTTATCGTTGAACTGCGTGCTAAAGGTGATAATAAGAACCTTTCTGAATTGGAAATCTGTTTCGATGCATTGTACGGGATAATGATTTTGAAGCTGCAAAAGAAAGAAGTAAGTAAAGAAACTCAGAAAGCTGTAGATGAAATCAGCAGTTTTCTTTCTCTGCTTGCAAATTATTATGACAAGGAACGTAAAGGCGAATTAGGCGATTTACTGGATGATAATAAAATATTAAACGGTTTTTAAAATGAAAAATATATTGATAACCGGAGCTAA
>Ga0172378_10004878_pt1 | contig 12540 bp, 11 predicted proteins | sample GrowelOW332metaG_FD_119755 | JGI IMG/M metagenome (GOLD analysis project Ga0172378, IMG submission 119755) | Groundwater microbial communities from an aquifer near a municipal landfill in Southern Ontario, Canada - Pumphouse #3_1 metaG | ecosystem: Environmental > Aquatic > Deep subsurface >...
CATTTGAAATCCTCCTGTACTTTTTTGTTTTGTTTTGTCACTTAACATTGTACTAGAGTTTTTCTCTTGAGTCTTTATTTTTTTGTGGTTCGGTCATTTCATTTTACAACTTAGCATTATTTTTAATTTTTGACAAAGAGACTAAGGCACAGCCCTCTACTGCACTCATTTTATTTTCTTCAGCAAACTTGATAATTTCAGGGCTTTCTGCTCCCGGCTGAATCAATATATTATTAATTCCCATACCTTTTGCTTCTTTAATAAATTCCATACCATACTTTGGATTTATGCATAGGTCTATTACTTCTATACTGTATGGAACCTCTTTTAAGCTTCTGTAAACAAGCCCGGATTCGTCCTTTGGATGTATTCCGGATACATTTAAGCCATGCTCCTTAAGAGCGTTTAATATTCTATATGCGTATTTGGTACTGTTTAAAACATCACCTATTACAACCCAGTTTTTATAATTCAAAAAATCTGCTGGACTCACTATATCACCTCCATTTATTATATTATATATAATTCCTATATCTGTTATTTTTATTCAATATGGGTTAGAATATGAATATCAAGTTTTTTAGGAGAGATATTATGGAGGAAATAGTAGTAGTTGGCGGGGGACCCAGTGGAATAGCAGCTGCTATATCAGCTAAGGATAATGGTAAAGATGTAATAATACTTGAGGGTAAAGACAGAATAGGCAAAAAACTCCTTATGACCGGAAATGGGAGGTGCAACCTTACTAATAAGTATGTATCAGCGAAAAAGTATCACAGCAGTTCCATGGAGCTTTTAGACAGGGTTATAGATACCATTGGCCTAAAAGAAATTACTGACTTTTATTCCTACATAGGTATTCCTGTGAAGGAACAAGATGGCGGCAAAATATACCCATTTTCACTGCAGGCCTCCTCAGTACTTGACATATTAAGATTGTCCTTAGAAGAAAGAAATATAGATGTAAGAACAAACTGCAAGGTAAAAAGGATCATCCATAAAGAGCAGTATTTTTCCATTGAAACCTCATCAGGAGTTATTGATTCTAAAAAAGTAATCCTCTGTGCCGGCGGCAATTCATATAAATCCACAGGTTCTGATGGTTCCGGGTATGTAATAGCTGAAGGATTAGGCCACAGCATAGTAAAACCTCTTCCTGCTCTGACTGCTCTTATATTAGACTACAGCAGGCTTAAAGCACTGTCGGGCATTAAGTTAAGCGGCACGGCTAAAATAGAAACTAAAGATGCATCTTTAGAAGATACAGGTGAGATCTTGTTTACTGACTACGGCGTATCTGGTCCTGTTATATTTAACCTGAGCAGATTTGCCTCTATAGAATTAGATAAAAAAGGAGAAGTTAAATTATCGATAGATATCATACCCGAAATAGGGAAAATACAATTTAATGAATTTTTAAGAAATCATTTTCTTACCTTCTCCTACAGAAGTGTCAGCGATGCACTCATTGGCATATTAAATAAAAAACTTATTCCAATTCTCCTTAAGGAATCTAAAATAGATGATATCCATAAGCCCTGTTACCTTCTCAGAGAGGAAGAGATTGTCTCCATAGTTAATCATATTAAGAGCTGGAGCTTTAGAGTCTCTGGTACTGCTTCCTTTGATATGGCACAGGTTACAATAGGAGGAGTTGATACCAGTGAGGTAAATCCTTTTACACTGGAATCAAAGCTTCATAAAAATCTATATTTTGCTGGAGAGCTTCTTGATGTGGATGGAGACTGCGGAGGTTATAATATCCACTTTGCAGTATCTTCAGGCTATATAGCAGGTAAAAATGCCGCTATTTAGAAAAGAAAGATTGTCCTACTGTCAGTACGCTGCCATTTTCATTTACTGTCTTATGATAAAGTATAAGCCCATCAGCCTCTTCTTTAACCTGACACATAGAGCTTATGCTTTCTCCATATTTAGTTTCCTTCTCATAGGTTACAACTAATCTATTCAGGTTATATTTTGTAACTATATCCTTTGGTATGGACTCTATCATATATGATACATATTTGCCGTTATTTACATGCAGGTTTGTGTCTATGTCACTGTACCTTATATTAAAAGTCTTTATATTATCATTTCCTTCAAAGGCTTCTATCTTTGGTATATTCGGGTTATATTTGTCTTCTTTCTTTATACCGTAGCAATCTAAAAATTCTGCCGGAATCCTTTTTGGAGACCTTAGCTTTGTATCTATTAAAAACCATATAGAGTCTGCTTTAATTATAAGCTGGTCTTTTTCATCTTTTACCTGAAAGCTTCTCATTGCATAAAAAGCTCTGAAGCTTTCCGCCTTGGTAGTTATCTTTATCTTTTCTCCATAGCCGGGCATTCTGTCTATTTTAATATCCCATTTATATAATACCCAGGCCAGATTATTATTTTTAAGATAGTCCAGATCTACCTTAATCAAATCTCCCTGAAATACTGCTATATCTGTAAAAAAATTAACTAAATCCGTCAGCAGAAGCCTCTTTTTGTAGTCAACTTCAAAATATCTTACTTCATATTCTTTTTCTGTTTCTACTCCCATGATACCCTCCAATCTTTAATTTACCTATTTATATTATACTACATAATAACAAAAGCTGGCAAAAGCCAGCTTTATTTTACAGTTTATTTATTTTTATTGTTTGAGACCTTTTAGGTCCTACAGAAACTATTGATACATTTGTTTCTGTGTATTCCTCAATTTTCTTTATATAAGTCTTTGCATTTTCGGGAATTTTATCATATGACAGCGCATTTTCTATTGATTCATCCCAGCCTTCAAATTCCTCATATACAGGAACACATCTTGATAAATCCTCTAGACTTGCTGGAAAATAATCTATTTTATTACCATCCAGCATATATGCTGTACATACCTTAATCTTGTCAAGTCCCGCTAAGGTATCTATCTTTGTAACAGCAAAGGAGGTAAGTCCTGATATTCTGGCTGATGACTTTAGTATAACCAGGTCAAGCCAACCGCATCTTCTTGATCTTCCTGTGGTTACTCCGTATTCTTTTCCCTTAGTTCTGATCCACTCACCCTTATCATCTAAAAGCTCTGTTGGAAATGGGCCCTCTCCTACTCTTGTAGTATAAGCCTTAGCTATGCCAACGATGTTTGTTACCTTGTTAGGTCCAATTCCTGCTCCTGATGGAACTCCTCCTGCTATTGTGTTTGAGGAGGTAACATAAGGATATGTTCCATAGTCAATGTCAAGAAGTGTTCCCTGAGCTCCTTCAAATAAAACCTTCTTGTTATCTTTCATCTCATTAAATATCTTAACAGAAGTATCAACTACAAAAGGTCTTACAAAATCAGCATACTTTGAATATTCTTCGTATATTTCATCAAATGATAATGCATCCCCGCCGAATACCTTTGTTATTATTTCATTTTTAAGGTCCAGGCTTTCTTTAAGTCTTTGCTTAAATACTTTGTCATTTATAAGATCACATACTCTAATTCCGGACCTTTCCATCTTATCTGTGTAACAAGGTCCTATTCCTCTTCCTGTTGTTCCTATGCTTTTATTTCCTCTCCATTTTTCCTTTAGAGCATCCATAAGTCTGTGATATGGCATAATAACGTGAGCTCTGTCACTTATGAAAAGCTTCTTGTTATTTATCTCTACCTTTAATTCCTTAAGGTAATTTATTTCATCTATTAAAGCCTTTGGATCTATAACCACACCGTTTCCAATTATATTTATTTTACCGCTGTATAATATACCGCTTGGTATAAGGTGAAGCTTATATTCATTTTCACCGATTACAACTGTATGACCAGCATTGTTTCCCCCTTGATATCTAACAATTACATCAGCACCTTTTGCTAAGTAATCCGTCATTTTTCCTTTTCCTTCGTCGCCCCATTGGGCTCCTAAAACTACTAAAGAAGACATATGCATCCTTCCTTTCAATTAAACTACTTTATAATATTATCAAATATAAAGGTTATAGTCAAATAATTTACGAACATTTTTTAATGTTTATAAATTATTAGTTCGTTATAATTTACTCCCTATATATCTTCCTACATAAACTCCAGAAGCAGAAGCCTGTGACAGAGAGTGAGTAACTCCTGAGCAATCTCCCAGTACAAAGAGTCCCTTGATTTTCGTCTCTAAATTATTGTCTACCTCTACCTTTGAGTTATAGAACTTAACCTCAACTCCATATAACAGAGTATCTCCATTGGCAGTACCCGGAGCTATCTTATCAAGAGCATAAATCATCTCTATAATATCATCTAACTGTCTCTTAGGAATAACAAGACCTAAATCTCCTGGTGTAGCATTTAGAGTAGGCTTTGTAAATGATTTTTCTAACTTGTGTTCCGTGGTCCTGCGGCCATTAACCACATCTTCAAACCTTTGAATAAGGACTCCTCCCCCCAGCATATTGGAGAGCCGTGCGATAGACTCTCCATATCCGTTGCTGTCTTTAAAAGGCTCTGTAAAATGATTTGATACCAGAAGGGCAAAGTTTGTATTATCAGACCTTAAGTTAATATCAGCGTAACTATGCCCATTAACTGTTACTATACCGTTAGTATTTTCGTTTACCACATGTCCGTACGGATTCATGCAGAATGTCCTTACTAAATCTGAGTACATCTTAGTCCTGTAAACTATTTTGCTTTCATATACTGCATCTGTTATATGGGAGAAAACCTCTGCCGGCAGCTCAACTCTCACTCCAATATCAACTCTGTTTGATTCTGTCTTGATATTTAAGCTTTCACATACTCCTGAAATCCATTTTGATCCAGATCTGCCAGTAGCTAAAATCAGGAACCTAGATGAAAATGTTTCGTTTTTTGTAAATATCTTAAAGCCTTTTTCCTCCTGCTCTATTTCAAGAACCTCAGTATCAAACATAATATCCATGTTTTCTTTTAGGTACTTAAACATATTGCTAAGTATTACTAAGTTTCCATCAGTCCCAAAATGTCTTACCTTAGCATCTAAAAGATGCAGGTCATATTTAAGGGCTTCCTTTTTCAATAAAGTATCATTTGTAGAATATAGCTTAGCTTCCTTTTCACTCAGGCTGCAGTTAACCTCATCAACATAATACATTAAATCAAGAGCTTCCTCCTCACCTAAATATTTATAAAGGTCTCCTCCAAAATTATTGGTAATATTATACTTCCCATCTGATAAGCTTCCTGCTCCCCCAAATCCATTCATTATATTGCATGGATTACAGTGAATACAGGATTTTATTTTTTTACCATCTATAGGGCAGTGCCTTTTTGACAAATCATGTCCTTTTTCTATCATTAATATCTTTGCTTTATTATTTTTTTTAAGCATTTCATAAGCTGTGAATACTCCGCTGGCACCTGCTCCGACTATTATTACATCATATACATTATTCATTTTTATCCTCCCTCATAAAACTCTTTTACATATTGAATTATATCATTTTTATCCTTTATTTGAATATTGGGAAACCATTCTCTTGGAAATAAATTTATATACTCCCTTGTCTTATACCGGCTGTCAATTAAAAGAATTACTCCTCTGTCCTCTTCCTTTCTTATAAGTCTTCCTGCTGCCTGGAGCACCTTGTTCATGCCGGGATATACATAGGCAAACTGAAAGCCCATATTATTCTTATTATTAAAATATTCTTTAATAATATCATTTTCAGTACATATCTTTGATAATCCAACTGATACTATGACAACTCCAATAAGTTTATCCCCGGTTAAATCTATACCTTCAGAAAATACTCCTCCTAAAACACAGAAGCTTATACTGTCCTTTTGAATATTAAATCTTTCTATAAAAGTGGCTCTTTCCTCATCTTTCATATCCTTAGCCTGACAATAGGCATTTACATTGTATTTTCCATTAAAAGCTTTATATACATTTTCCATATATAAATAGGAAGGGAAAAATACCATATAATTTCCCCGCCTGCAGCTGTAAAGAGTATATATATAATCTGCCAGATCAGTATAGGTATTATCCCTGTTTCCGTATTTTGTTGACATATTATCCTCTATAAGGAGAAGTCTGTTCTTTCTGGAAAATGGAGAATTAAGGCTTAAATTATAATCATTTTCATCTCCCCCCAATACCTCTTTATAATATTTAATAGGTGACAGGGTGGCAGAGAAAAATACAGCTGAATCCCCTCTTTTTAAGGCCTCTCTTAATAAATAGGAGGGATCTATGCAGAATAGCTTTATGGATATATTTTTATCCTGCTTTTCTATATAAGTTACATACCTTTCATCATAAAACTCAGATATCCTTATAAAGGCAAGGGCATCAAAATAAATTTGCTGAAGCTCCTTATTGTATTCATTATGAGTGAAATATTCCTCTAAATTTAATATAAGCTTATTTAAAGGGCCATAAATTTCACCCTTTTCTTCTTTAACTGTCAGGAAGCTTTCTGTCATTTCCTTTTTTATATTCAAGAATACTTTATTTACAGCATTTAATGAGTTTATTATTTTTTTATTATTTGTAAGCTTTTTCCCTTTTAAAAAATCATCCTTAAGCAGGGAAGCTGAAAACATATCTCTCCCCCTATCCACCAGGTTATGAGCTTCATCTATTAAAAACACAGCATTTAGTGATTCTACTGCTCCCTCACCAAAAAACCTTCGGAGATATACCCTGGGGTCAAAAACATAATTATAGTCACAGATAATAATATCTGAATAAAGGCTAAGGTCTAAAGAAAACTCAAAGGGGCATACATTATGCTTTTTAGCATAGCTTTCTATAATGTCCCGGCTTAAGTTATCCTCATTTTCTAGTATGTCTAAAATAGCCTGGTTTATTCTGTCATAGTGCCCTTTTGCATAAGGACAGTCTTCCGGCTTGCAGAGTACTTCCTCAGCAAAGCATATCTTTTCTTTGGCTGTAAGGGTTACACTTTTTATTTTAAGCCCTTTATCTCTTAGCTTATTAATACCTTCCTCTGCCATCCCCCTATTAGTTGTTTTAGATGTAAGATAAAATATTTTATCTGCAAGGCCCTCACCCATTGCTTTAATTCCAGGAAATATTGCAGATATGGTTTTACCAATTCCGGTAGGAGCATTAATAAATATTTTTTTCTTTTGCTTTATTGTATTATATATGGATACCGCCATCTCTCTCTGGCCTTTTCTATAGAAATCAAAGGGAAAACTAATTTTTTTGATAGCTTCTTTTGAAACTTCATTAAAACCTCTAAGAAAGCTAATAAAAACAGTATACTTTTCAATAATTTCATAGAAAAATTCCGCCAGCTGTCTTACTGTATATTCCTCTAAAAATCTCTTCACTTCATCTGTCTTTATATTGTAATATGTAATTCTTATTTTTATTTTGTCCAAATTATTTTGAATACAGTAAATATATCCATACATCTTTGCCTGAGATATATGAAGAAGATTAGGCTCTAAAATTGAATTTAAGTCATAAGCTACAGTCTTTATCTCATCTATTATATAATAGTCCTCTTCAGTAATTATTCCGTCAGCTCTTCCTTCAATTTTGTACTTTATTGAGGAAAATTCAAATTCATACTTTAAGCTTACTTCCTTTATATAATTTTTCCCGCCCTCTGTCTGCAGCTTTTTATGTATGCTTATCCCCTGGAGAGCTCTAACGCTGGACACAATGCTGGTATCTATATCTCCACATCTCAGGACAAATTCTACAAGTTCCCTGACAGATATTTTTATATCCTTACCCATATATCAACCTCAATAATAATTTAAAATATAACTATATAAATTATATCATAAATAGTAATACAGCATGCCATCTATAGATGACATGCTGTATATAACCTGATTTACCCATATAAAAAGCTAATTATTCTATCGTAACTGTTTTCATCACCAATAACTATGATAACATCATCTGGCGAAAATATAGCATAAGGTCCTGGAGACAGGATTATTTTATTTGTTCTTCTTATTCCTATAAGTGTAGCTCCGGTTTCTTGCCAGAACTTAGTTTCTGATATAGTTTTACCAATAAGGTGTGCTTCACTGGTAATTTTAATTTCCAGAGGAGCAAAGGGATTTGTGTTTTTAAATCTTTCACTGTAATTAATTAGCTTGTCTATGCTTTCATTTAATTCCTTATCCATTTCTTTTCTTCTATTTAACATAGATAAAATATCACTTTTTATTGAACTAATAGAATCTATGACTTTGAATTTTTCAATAAATTGAAAAACTCTGTTTTTAGATTTAACTGTTATGCCGCTTCCCTGACTAACATCAACGATGTCCATATCCCGAAGCAGTATCATTGAACGCCTAATAGTTTCAGGTGATACATTATATTCACTGGCAAGGGTAGATCTTCCATGAATTCTATCCCCTGGTGAAAATTCATCATTAGCTATTCTATTAGCAATATCTATGGCTATTTTTTGGTATATTGGCTTAATAATTGATTCATCAGGCATGTTAATACCTCCTCTACTAAGCATATAATATACATTTATACTGACTTTGTAAATGGTTTTATCAGATTTGCCTGATTCAAATTTTTAGATATTTAATTAAACCTTTTTATTTTAAAAATTCATCAGCTACCTGAGCCGGTCAGCATTTTGTTTGTCAACCTTATAGTTCATTTCTCTCATTTTCTCGTCGCTTATCTGTCTTCCAAGTTTATTTAATATATCTTCTATTTCAGGATGATCTTTTAGAGTTTCATTACTTACAATTGGAGCAGTATAGTGTGGAGGGGAAAATTTATACTTTTTAGCATTATAAATTAATTTTTTATTAAATAATTTATGAATTCCAGGGGAATTATATATTTGAGGTGATTTTTATGAATAAAAGAAAGAGTATTTTATTTACAATTCTATTATTAGTAAGTATATCTACAGAAGTTTTCGCACAGCCTGTAACCTACACCGTTCAAAAGGGAGACAGCTTATGGAAAATTGCAGTTAAGTATCAGATAGGAATCAGCGAAATAATTGCCGCCAATCCCCAGATAAAAAATACCTCTTTGATTTATCCCGGTCAAAAGATAACAGTTCCTACTATAAACGACATCAAAGCCCAGGAAAATGAAGTAATAAGACTTGTAAATGTTGAAAGAACTAAAAGAGGCTTGAGCCCTCTGAAGGCTAATTGGCAGGTTTCCAGAATTGCCAGATATAAATCCAAGGATATGGCAGATCTTAACTATTTCTCACATTATTCCAAAACCTATGGCTCACCCTTTGATATGCTGGAAGCTTTTGGAGTAAGATTTTCAGCTGCAGGAGAAAACATAGCCTCAGGTCAGACTACTCCTGCTCAGGTTGTAACAGCCTGGATGAATTCACCGGGACATAGAAGCAACATACTAAGCCCATCTTATACAGAAATAGGAGTAGGTTTAGCGAAAAACAGATCAGGAAAGTGCTACTGGACTCAAATGTTCATTAAACCTTACTAAAAAACAAACAGGTTTAGGTCTGATTATTCAAACTTAAACCTGTTCCTTTTATCTTATAGATATACCACCGGTGGTAACATCTAAATCAACGCTGTTATTACCGCTTCCAACCTGTCCTTCAAGTTTTGATTTACTGCTTTCACTAATATTAATAGGAAAGTCGCAGGAGATCTTTCCTGTAGTTGCATGTGCATTAAGCTTAAATTCACTTTTCTCAGGAAGCCTTATAGTTATGCTGCCTGTAGTAACTTTTGCATTTATATCATTATTAAATTCTTTATAGCCTATATCAAAGCTGCCTGTAGTTCCTTTTACATCTAAATCTCCTGTAAAATCATTGAATTTACCTGAACCTGTAGTAAGCTTTACTTTTGTTTCAGAAGTTTTAACGCTGCTTACTTCCAAGCTTCCTGTGGTGCAGGATACATCCAGTTTATTTATGAATAAATTTTCTAATATAATTTTGCCGGTAGTAGTATCAATATCCAGGTCATCAAGTGTTATATCTCCAATATTTACTGAGCCTGTTATATTTTTTACTTTTATATCTTTATTGTAATTTTTAGGTATATAAACATCCAGTTTTATATTATTAGTACCTGTAAATATCTTAAAATTATCCTTAAGTGTTATATTTATTTTATTTCCGCTGCTTTCAAGATTCAGCTCCGGCTCTGTTATTGGAAGAAATGAAGTTATGCTGCCGCTTAAACTTACTCTTATGTCCTGTCTGTCCTCTGGAATTAATGTAATCTTGGATGTTTTTGAATCAATATATATTTCTTCAGCACTCCCCAATTGGATACTCTTTTCTTTATTTATATCCTGATGATAATCACCTTTTTCTGTCCAGAAATTCCATCCATCCCAGTGGTTTTTAATTAAAGTACCTCCCACTCCAATAGATACAACAACTACGCAGAGCAAAATTATTAAAAAATCTCTTAATCCTTTATTCATTCTCTCTCCCCCTATAAACATTAATTAGATTATAATCCTAAATTTATTAAGCTTCAACGAAAACAAACAATATGTATAAAATTTTGTATATCTGTTATGTTAAGTATGTTAAATATTTTTAACATTAAGTTAATATTGCGCTCATTAATTAACATTATGTTATTATATCCTTAACAATATAGTGTTAATATTAACAATGTATGAATTAGTTTAACACTAGGAGGATAAAATGAACTATATTATGGTATTTCAGCTCCTTGGGGGATTAGGGCTTTTCGTTTATGGAATGAAATTAATGGGAGATGGACTTGAAAAAGCAGCCGGTGATAAATTAAAAAGAATCCTTGAAGTATTAACTACCAACCGTTTTATGGGAGTATTAGTTGGTACCGGTGTTACTTCAATAATTCAAAGTTCAAGTGCTACCACTGTTATGGTAATTGGCTTTGTAAATGCAGGCCTTTTGTCATTAAGTCAGGCAGCCGGCGTTATCATGGGTGCAAACATAGGAACCACAATGACAGCTCAGCTTATCGCCTTCAAATTAGATGATATTGCTCCTCTTATTCTCGCTATTGGTGCTGTAATGTATATGTTCAGCAGTAAAAAGAAGGTAAAAGACCTTGGCGGAATTGTACTGGGGTTTGGTATTTTATTTGTAGGAATGCATACAATGAGTACAGCTATGAAGCCTCTCAGCAGCATGCCTGAGTTTCAAAATTTAATTTTGACTATTGGTAATCATCCAATGATGGGTGTTCTTATTGGCCTTGCCATGACAGCCACTGTTCAAAGCTCCAGTGCTACAATTGGAATACTGATGGCATTAGCTGCCAGTAATACCATAACTTTAGGCGTTGCTTTTCCTATTTTATTTGGTGATAACATAGGAACCTGTGCAACAGCTCTTCTTGCAAGTATCGGAACTAATAAAAATGCTAAAAGGGCCGCTCTTATTCATTTAACTTTTAATGTAATAGGAACTATAATATTTATGTCAATACTTCCTCTTGTCCTAAAGATAGTTCCCAAGCTGGGCGGAGATATTCAAAGACAGATAGCAAATGCGCATACTCTGTTTAACGTTACTAATGTAATTATCCAAATTTGGTTTATAAAATATCTGGTAGCCTTTGCTAATAAACTGATCCCAGGTCAAGAAGAAGAGGGAGAAAAACTTCAGCTTTTATATCTGGACAAAAGACTGCTTGAAACGCCGTCCATTGCAGTAGGTCAGGTAGTTAAGGAAGTTGTCAGGATGGCAAACCTGGCATTTAAAAATCTAAATTATTCTATAGATTCTTTTACTAAAGGCGATGAAAAGTTAATCAAAAAGGTAACTGAAGGAGAAGAAGTTATAAACTATTTAGAAAGAGAGATAACAAGATACTTAGTAGCTCTTTCAAATTTATCTCTTTCAGAGCATCAGTCTGAAATAATCGGTTCCCTGTATCACACGGTAAATGATATTGAAAGAATAGGAGACCATGCTGAAAATATGGCTGAACTTACAGATTATAAACTCTCCAATAGTTTAAAATTCAGTGGTAAGGCCATTGATGAAATTAAGGAAATGGCAGATTTAACTAAGTATTCTGTACAGCAGTCTATTAAAGCATTGGAGTTAAATTCTGAGGAGGCTGCCAATGATGTAATAGTAAATGAGCAAAAGATAGATGATATGGAAAAGTCTCTGAGAGCAGATCATATAGAAAGATTAAATAAATACATATGCGATCCTGCATCAGGTGCAATATTCCTTGACGCTCTTGTAAACCTAGAGAGAATAGGAGACCATGCTACCAATATTGCAGAAGCGGTTTTAAATGCAAAGTAAAATTTTAAGACGGCAGACCATTTGATCTGCTTTTAATTTAAACATTTAAAACCTCAGCTTATGCTGAGGTTTTTGTTTTAGAATTTATTTCTCCAGGTATATGTGGTATGAAGTATCTGATGAGCCTTTTCACTATTTGGCTCTCCAAAGTACTCTGCATATATTTTTTTGATTTGTGGATTCTCATGAGACTTTCGAAGTGTCTTATTTTGATCTTCACCATAAAGCACATCCATACGCTTTTTAAGTATACCTGCGTCTCCATGGATGTATGGCTGTCCGCCGCCGCCTATACAGCCTCCCGGG
>Ga0172378_10004879_pt1 | contig 12537 bp, 11 predicted proteins | sample GrowelOW332metaG_FD_119755 | JGI IMG/M metagenome (GOLD analysis project Ga0172378, IMG submission 119755) | Groundwater microbial communities from an aquifer near a municipal landfill in Southern Ontario, Canada - Pumphouse #3_1 metaG | ecosystem: Environmental > Aquatic > Deep subsurface >...
GTAAAGAATAATATCCAGATGTAAGTGGTAAAACTAAATCAAGGTTCACTATTGGGATAAATAGATATGTTTTTATCAATTCATCATAATCTGTTAGATTCATAATATTGTCATTTTTTACATAAAAATACTTACCGCCAACAGTTATAACAAGCTTACCATCGGCGGTTTTAAATAACTCGTATGTAATTTGATTAGAAATTAAATAAGCCGGAATGATTACATACCCTATGTTTATCAAAGAATAAAGAAGACTTCCGTTATCCTCATCAAAAACAGGATTTATATTCGCAAGTTCGCTAGTTCCAACGAGATCAAAAGCATAACAACTAAAACAAAACTGACTAGAATAAACGCATATGTTGTATTCTCCTTCTTCTTTTGTCATAGATGATGGAATCGTTATAGATACTCCGCCAGAAGATTGAGAAACAAAACTATCAGTTAAAATAGTACCAGTTATTTTATTTACAATAGAACACCTTAAACCCATCACTTTTGATAGGTTTATAGTGTCTACTGAATTCTCGCCAGTCTTATTATAGGCTGAGAAAACAATCTTTATCTCGTTATTAGTTTTAACACGGTTCATTTTATTGCTGTTGAACTGCCATATCTAAACCTCTGGAAATAAGAAGTTGGCCTTCTTTCTCATCACCAAGAATCTCACGAGTAAGCCCAGCCGCTACATAGTATAATTGAGGAAGGACCTTGCCTGATATAACAACAGTTGTTGTAGGTTCTGAAAAATCAATAGTAGGTATATACACCATACTGCAAGTCGAATCAGCACTCGAGCCTGAATAAATTCTAAGGAATGGTCCATCTATAAACATAGAAGGTCTCGTATTATCGCTCCTTGAATACCTTCCCCGCTGTGCACCCAATTTTGAATTATCTGTCACTATGTATAAAGGTAATGTCCATTCTGACACCTTTGCACTAACCAGTTTAATGAAATCATCTGGTAGTTTCCAAGACAATCCATATTTACTTCCAATTACATCATTTTCATCAGGGGCTGTATAAACTTTTGTTGAAGATGCAAATAATGAAGTAGATGGAGCTAAATCAACTATCTTAGAATAGGCTCTAGGAAGAGCGGAAACCTGCATTATTGATGCGGTTTTATCATCAATACCACCATCGAAAGAATTATCTTCTAACAAAAGTTTCAGGGTATTATCTATAATATCTTGTACGGTCATATTTATTTCAAATTAGGAAATTCAACATTCACTGTCCTGGCAAGTTCAATAACATTTTCAAGCCCCAAATTAGGAGCAACAGTCATATTGTACTTTGTCTTAAGTAGTATCTTCGCCTCTTGCAAATTTGAAGACAGTTCGCGTATCGGTAAATTTTCATCTTCGGTAGATTTCAAATCTTCAGTTTTTTGTTCTTCTTTAAAGAACACTTGGACTATTTCATTCTTAAATGCGGAACTTGATTCTATGGCATCCTGAAGATCCTTATCAGATGTTGAATAATGCCCCCCACCGTTATTAAATCCGCCTTTAATATGAACCCTAAATGGATTACCCCGGAGCGTAACATCAAACGAATATGAAATTCTATTTACTCTATATATTGTAAGCATGTTTTTTAATTTTAAAAAGCGGGGTGCAACTCAATGCACTCCGCTTTCGAGTTAAAAGTAAAAGTCAATATTCGGTTATGCCGTAAGCTGAACTCTCATATGGCATTGTGGATACTTTAATGCTGCACAGAATACCTCAGTGGTTACAGAAGCGTCTACATTTGATTCTCCATTAGATTTCAAATCAAGAGTTTTCTTATTTTCTTCCTCAAAAACGTATTTGAACAAATATTCAGGATCAATAATAAGACCTTCTCCGCTTAAACCCATCTCATCAAGCATAGGATAATGCATGCAATAGAATGTTCCAAAGTTAGTGCGTATTTCACTCCATGTGATACCCCAAACAACCTTTGTGTCTACGGAAATATCCTTAGTCTTTTGATAATCTATCTTTGAAATTTCAGCCATTAGATCGGCGCCCATTAAGAAGAATCGTTTTTCACTGCCCGCATTTCCGATAAATGTCTCTTTTGATAAATCTACTAGCTTGGCATGATCCCAAGTTCCGGTTCCATACTCAAAACTCTTTTCGAAATAATGAAGAATACCATTACATAGATAAACATAAGAATCTCCGATAAGCAACTTTCCCTTTGAGCCATAAAGAATAGAGGTTTCAATTTCCATTTTGTACTCAACGATAGCGGAACGCTCTATATCTTCTTTATCCCACGCAATACTCTTGTCATGTCTTTTATACCATTCGGTAACTTCTACTTGACATTTAAACGATTGGCAATAGTTTGTTTCCGTTTGAGGGAATGCGGTATAAGATTCAGTTTTAATATCTTTCTCTTTTGCAGCTCTACCCAAACGGATAAGAGTTGTTCCGGCTGCAATAGCGGGACAATATTTATTAAATGTTCCGGCGATTGTGCCACCGTTAATAGCATATACAACTAATTTACCGGCAGAGGTTTTATCAGCCACATACAATTTAAGATAATCTTTATAAGCACCGCCTGCAGAACCTTGCACACCAGCATCGTTATACCCATAAATACCTACAACTGCAATAGTCTGTGATTTTGCAAATATCTGATTGTTGTTAACCTCTAATTCAAACGACTGATCAGTAGTACTACCGGCATAAGCTGTTTTTACGGTATCGGTAAACGGCTTAATGTCTACAGAAGCCCACTTAACCTCAATACTATTTGTGATCCGTTTATTTGATGGTAAACTTCTCATAATGGTGTCGAGAGGGGTCTTGTACGGTAATATCTGAACAATATCCTGATCTAGCTGACTCAATAAAAGTCCCGGAGCATTTGCTTGAGCAGTATCAATTCCAGCTCCACCTGTAACATGAGTACCTGAACCACCATCACCAGCAATACCGGTAGCGTCGCCAGTAGGAGTATCCATCGTTTGAGATAAATCGCCGGCAGCCATAGCGCTACCATCCATTACACCAAATAACGCACATACGAGCATCACAAATAACATTGCGGCCCATTTAAAATTTTCTTTGTTCTTAATTGTTTTCATATTCTCTTTTTAAAATTATTTTTTTTCTTTATTAAAAGCATCCCATGCAGAACCTCTTTTAACCTTATCCTTAATTTGTACAGGTGATTTTGGAACTCCTCCTAAAACAGGGATACCATCGCCCTCTTTCTTAAGTTCTACTTCAACTATTTTCTGATTTCTTCCTTGCGCAGCACCCTGCTCAGCGGCCGCTTGTACGTCGATATCATAGTTTACAGCTTTGTAAAGTTTCTCTAGCATATCAGGATTGAAATCGCACATAAATACAGAATTAGCCAACTTGACAACTTCCTCTCCAAATTTGGAAAGTTCCTCATCGCTCATATTGTGAGTCTTTGCGAAATCCTCCAAAGCAGAAGCACTTTTTTCAGCATTTTTTATTTGCTCTTGCTCAACCGATTTACCTTGTGAAATTTTTTCGGCATTATTTTTCATAGCCTCTGCTATTTCTTCTGCCTTATCAGGATCATCCTTCAATGCCATCAAATCTTCTCCAAACTCTTCGAATAAAGCCATAGGGACTGATTTGCCAGCTGATATTTTCATGAAAACAGAAGCCATCTCTGGAGATTGAGAGAAAACTCCTTTTAGTTTCTCATCATTATCCTTATACTTTCCTATAGATGAGTTATGCTCTTCATCCTCTTTATCAAGAGCAGAGTACATAGCTTCCGGATCATTATCCCAATCCATATCGGGATATTTACCTTTAAGCCTTTCGGACCATTTTTCAGACCCTTTCTTAATTTGGCCTTCGCTTTTTTCGCCTTCTTCCTTATTCATAAATAGAAATTTAATTACTTAAAGTATTACTTGAGGCAAAGTAAGCTAAAATGCTAAAAAAAAACATGTTATATTATGAATAATTCGTGTTATTTTATTATATTTGCACCCATGAGAGAGTCGGATTATATTTACAACCGTGATCAAGACCTATTTGATTGCTATTTTTCCAAGATTAAAGAGCTTGGAGAAATAGCATTCTACATACCCAAAAAAGAAATAATAGAGAAGATTGTAAATTCTACGGCTCCACGATTTTACTGTTCTACGGAAGAAGCAATAAGAGTTTGCTCTAGATTGAACAGAGGATTGTCGGTAAATAGAAAGTGTAAAAATCTTAATATGTACCAAGAAATAACACTAATAGCTCAGAAATATATAAATGAGAAAGAAATAAAATCAATATCTGCCGGAATATACTACGCATTACGGCAACCTGCATCTAAATGGTATATAAGCACTGATTATGCATACCAAGTAATAAATAGAAAAAGGAAAAGAAGATGATATACTTTATAATAGCAATATTTACAATATTATGTTTTATAACACATTTTAGAGTAGATGAAGCTCACCGAATGTTTGCTTTTGTTTATTGGTTATCTCATGCCAATTTATTACATCTTTCAATTAATATGATTTGCCTTTTTAGAATATCAAAAGTTATGGAGGCAAAGTTGTATTTTCCTATATTTATAGTAGGATGTATAATCCCGGCTTTGATTTATCCAATAAATCTTCCTACATGCGGATGTTCTGCGGGAATATTCGCATTATACTCATTTTATTTTAGCAATAATGGGAAAGAAAAGGCTTTCGTACCGATGCTTTTTTCGATAGGAGTTATGGGAATATTTACTTCATTTGCTACAGGACTTCATATGGGTGGAATCACAATAGGAATTTTAATACATTATATATATGAGAGAATTAAGAATAATGAAGGCAACGCCAATAATAGAACTATTTAATAATAGATCAAAAGGATTTGTCAATGCAAGTGTAAAAGTAGAGTACGCCTACAAAGGATATGAATTAAATGTAGGTGATATAATAACCTTCAATAGCGGATATAGGTTTTTCGTAGTATCAAAATCAGATGATATATTTGTTATATCAATGCTTTACAACACAAAAACCAGAGAAGAGTTCCTATTAGAAAGAAAATTAAAAAGTATTTTATGCGAAGGATTTGTCTCAGGAAACATTGAAAACAAAAAATGAAGTATAAAGACGTACAGAAAGAAAACAAGCGAAGAAAAGCCAAAAGAGCTGATGAAGACTTGCACTACTCCCCTTTTACGGGAGAGGGATCTTTTAGTACGCCCAGAACACTAGTAAAAATAGAAGGATTTCCTTATGATATGTATCTTCCAAATACGATGTGGGACAGGTCTTTTTACGAAAATAAAGATGAATACTTATACATAAAGGATATACTTCATAAAAAATCTGCTAAAAAGTTTATATCAGAAACATTAAATGAATCACCAGAGGATGAAGCCATACAAGATGTTTTTAACTGCTTCAATGAAATAAGACTAAATCACGATTTTGAATTTTGGGCTATTACTCATGGTAATATAGAATCTAAAAACGGCGGAACCATAATCCCGTTTAGGCTAAATAGAGGACAGAGGAAACTTCTTTCTAAATTTGAGGCAAAAAGAGTTGCCAAAAAACCTATTAGAGTAATATTGTGTAAGTGCCGACAATGGGGTGGATCTACATTGACCCAAATGTACATGATGTGGATTCAAATGAGATTGAAGAAGCATTGGCATTCTGCTATATGCGCTCATGTAAAAGGCGCATCAAAGACTATTAGGGGAATGTATAAAACAGCCCTAAAAGAATACCCTGAGATGGGAATAAAAGTATCTCCTTTTGAGGGGTCTGAAAATACACAAATAGTAGAACCTAGACATTGTAGAATATCAGTTGGATCAGCAGAGAATCCAGATTCAATAAGATCTGAGAACATTTCTCTAGCTCATATTTCCGAATTTGGTGTATGGAAGACTACACAAGGGAAATCTCCTGAAGATACATTGCAGGCTATAACATCATCCGTTTCAACGTCTGCAAATACATTAATAGTAATAGAATCAACCGCAAAAGGGCTAGGTATATTCTATGATATGTGTAAAAAAGCTAAAGAGGGTAATAGCGCTTATGAGTTTGTATTCGTTTCATGGTTTGAAATAGATAACTATTCCATAGAAATAGAAGACGTCAGTGCTTTTATCAAATCAATGACAGACTATGAATGGGATTTGTTTAATGAATTTGAAGACGTAACCCTAGAATCGCTTAACTGGAGAAGGGCTAAGAGCTCCGAGTATGAGCAAGAATGGAGATTTAAAAACGAATACCCGGCAACTGCGGATGAAGCCTTTGACGTTACAAGTAGGAACGTATTTAAAAAGGATGGAGTTGCCAGACTAAGAGAGTTTACATGTGACCCTATATTCATAGGAGAAATAAAAGCAAATTCGGAAAAAGGGAAATCAGCTAAGACCGGAATAAGATTACAAACGGATGAAAAGAATGGTCCTTTTAGAATATGGAACTATCCGGATAAAAGCAAACCAATATCTAACAGGTACGTAGTTTCTGTAGACGTTGGAGGAAGATCGTATAAGTCTGACTTTTCGGTTATAAGAGTATTCGATAGATTATATATGAGCTCAGGAGGGAAACCTGAAGCCATAGCGACATGGAGGGGGCATATAGACCACGACTTACTGGCATGGAAAGGACTTACAATAGCGGTATATTATAATTACGCTACTCTTGTTTTTGAGAGTAACACAATGGAGGCTGAGGAAACAGAAGGATCTCATGGGGAATATATATTCGATGAAGTAGCTCCAGAATATCAAGAACGTCTATATTGTAGAAATAGTTCCGAAGTTATAAGAAGTAAAGTTCCCCCTAAATGGGGATTCAATACAAATAAGCAAACCAAGTCTATGGTAATAGATAATTTGATTGCGGCCATACGACCTACTGAATCAGACCCTAATTATTTAGGATATTATGAATACGATAGCCGTATGTGCGATGAAATGACCTACTACGAATATAAAGATGACGGTAAAATGGGTAATGCGGATGGAAAAGATAAACACGATGATATAGTAATGGCAACAGCGATAGGATTATTCGTATGTTACGATACCAAATATTTGCCAATACCTACTCTAGTGGAAAATTATAATATTAAACTAAAACCAAAGATGAGAGGAGCATCTGATTTTTAACTATGAACAAATTTATCAAAGAAGTAAAAAATGACGTATCTAATTTATGGGTACTTTTAAAGGTAAAATGGAGATTATACGCAGCAATTAAAATGGCAGACTATAAACACTTCATTAATAACAAAAAATATTACGTGATGCCGCACGGTAAAAGCCAAGGTATTATGGTAATAAGTCGTGAAGAAATAAAAGTCCTAAAGAAGAAAGGAATAATTTCAAAACATGCCGGGGCAATAGAGTTTCAAAACGAATCATTCTACTACACCCCATCTCAAAGAGGTAAGTATGATGGGCCTAGTTTAAGAGAAAGACATGAAATGAGAAATAGATATACCAAGTATGCTAAACTTCTTTCTCCTGTAATGTCTAAAATTAAAGTTGGGTCACCGGTTTAATTTGAAAGAGGTTGCCTTTTTAGTGCAACCTCTTTTTATTTATTGTTGGAATCCTTGCTGAAGCATCTGAATAGACTGTTGATCTCCCTGTGAAACGTTATTCATTGGTGCAGGACTATTTCCTTGATCCATTTGCTGTTTTGAGGCCTTAATTTGCTGTAACAAAGAATCAGCACCTTGCATAGAGCTATTAGAAAGCAACTGTTCTACATCTATATATCCCATTTTAAGAAGATCCATCAACCAAGTCTCCATTGCTATTCTAGCTGTTGGGGTAGAAGAGCCCTCATTTAAAGAAAGATCTACTTCTGCATTTTGAGCCCTTTCCGGATTGTAAAATTTAGCTTCTTCTGAATAATTCTTTCCGGCTATATTTACATATCTCTTGCTGTCCCAGTATTGCTGAATTGTTTTCATTATCTTAGTGTCTCTAGATATTCTAAAAGCATTAAAGCTTTGGAACATATCAATAAGATTTGTAGAGGCCATTTCAGCCTCCATTTGGTACCTGTTACCGCTTACACCACTTCCCGCATCCTTTCCTTGTAAGGCTGAATGAACGCCTGATATATTTTCTAAAGAAGAAGACATTAATGTAATCATCTCTGCAATACCAACCGGATGACTATTGCTTTGTATTTCACGGGGTATTCCACCGTCAACTAAAGAAGGAACTGGCTTATAAACAATAACACCTCCTACCTTTCGCCATTCGCTAGCGAATGAATCAGGAGAACAATGTTCTGGAATACTACCTTCTGCTATGGCCAACGTATTTTTTGCGCTAGTATTTGTGATAAAATCCCATGTCGTTATACATCTATTCAATATCCTATTTTGATCTATTATCTCTTGTACAAATGGATTTGGCTTGCCATCAAAAAGAGAAGAGAATCTAATTATGTAGGGGTGAGATTTATGCCAGTATGGGCTCTCTCCCTCTTTTAGTACATCTCCTAGTGGGGTCATAAAACGATAATACCAATATTGATTTATCTTCCATTTATACTCAATAAGCATTGGTATAGCCCCCATAGTGATAGCATCGGCAGTACGATTAGCATTTAAACCATCGATATATTCTTTATCACTTAAGTCAGCCCAATAAACCTGTCCCTTCATTAAGTCATGGCACCAAAGCATTTCTTTTGACTCCAAAGCCCAATCCTCAATAACTCTATACATAGAAGTATCATATGGATTATTAAAATCTACATGGTCTATTGGAGATGTCTTCATATTTCCATTGGCTTGATAAATATCACTTCCCGCGTATCTTGCATATAGGTCTATAATATCCTCTTTTTCAAGTTTAGAGTTCGCGAAATTGGCTATTAAATCAGATAAACTATAATCGTGTAACTCTCCTATTCTGTTTATATCCCAACTCCTTACATCCTCTGATCTGCTCCAGTACATTCTAGCTGGACAAACGTTATGAACATGGACGTCATTCTTTTGCATTGCCGGTATAAAACCAAATCCTATTCTATCTATACAAACTCCACTAATCATAACCTCCAATAGAGAATGAGCATCCAACTCCCAAAGTTCATTTAGCTGATATACGTACTCTAGAGCAACATTAATCATCTCTCCGACTTTTTGTTCATCTCTATCTCTAGAGATGCAGACCGGTTCTGTTTTACTTCTTCTGAATTGCCCTAATACAGTTTTAGACAACGATCGTATCATGTTATTTTGGATAGGAACACGCCCCTGTCTAGAGATATGTTCAGCCTCGGTAATGAACTTGCCGGGATTGTCAGGGTCTTTCATTAAATCACCCCATTGTCCATAACCGTCAGAGAATATATATCTTCTACTCCTAGCCCTATTGTGTCTAAACTCAGACAATGAATCAAAACAATTCTTAGATTCCTGTAAAGACCACCAGCTATTACCTTTCTCTACTGAATTACTCTCTTCGGGCCTAACCTTTCTCATAGATACCCTATTTATTGCTCTAGATACCCTATAATTATACTTATCCATTTTTATTTATATTTAATTGATTTATAAAACAAGCCCATGCATTAAACTTTTTCTGGCCAGTGATAGATTCCCCCTCAGGAGATACTACTAATTTAACAATCTGTATAAGATCTTTATTGCTAAATTTGCTTTGGTTTAACATATCATTTTCAATAGCATTGTCTAACCTAGCCCCAAGTATAGAAAGAGATTTTGCACATATTTCCTGCCGTTTTTTTTCATTATCTATAATAGCTACATCGACCTTAGAAGATTTATTTATTATTTCTTGAACAACCTCTCCCTTTGATTTGAACGAGAATATTTCATCACCATATTTTTTGACCCAACTTTTTATAGTAGATACGCAAACACCTGTTTTTTTAGATATTGCTTTATATGAAAAATCATTCCGTTCTAAATCTTTTAATATAGCGGTCCTTTGAGCCATGGTGTATTTATCTCTAATACCACGTTTCTTTTTTTCTGAATTTATTTTTTTAATAATATCTTCGCTCATCTTATATTCTTATTTAGAAACTGTATAAATAACTCAAATGAAGTAAAGTCGGCATAGGTTAATCTACCAGCTAGCATAAACATGAAATACCTAGATGACCCGGATGTAGAACGTATACCCAAATCAATCCCTTGATTAGCGCCATTCCTAAAAGTTCCAGAAGTCCTAGTCCATGTTTTCAAATCATTACTTTGGAAAACGATAAGAGATAGTTTAGATTCTTCATCTTGAGAATAGAAAGTTCCTCTTAGCAAAACTTTAGATAAGCGTTTATATCCCATGTCTGAATACTTCAACGGCCTAGTATAAAATAAAATATCCCTATCTGAGTCATCTCCTTCCATGGATAAGTTATTCACATTTATTGTTCCTGCATTATAATTAAAACACATTAAATTAGGATAGTCATAAAACATACCTATTGAATTAAGACTTATCTTAAACCATATATTTGAGTCAAATCTATAAACATAGGCATATGATTTATTGGATGGTTTTATTACCAACTCGTCTTCTGAATAATTATAACCTATTTCAGAAGTCTTTAAATCGGACATAAAATTGGTCGTAGAAACAAGCGCATTTAATGTAGTAGAATTGCCTATATACGTATTATTTGATGTAATATACGAAGTGAAGTCTAATATATCTCCATCTAAATTCGTACTCAACATAATAACCTTTGATCCACTAACATACATCAACCCCTTATCGGTTGAGAAAACAACGCCATCCTTTACAGCTACTATACTGTTTTTGTTATTACAAACATCTCCACTTATTGGCGTAGAACCTGAATAAGCAATAGAAGTAGAACCTGTATTTGTTTTTAAGGCATAAACTCCATCAGAACAAAAAACATACAACGGATAAGTACCATAAGAAGTGCCCGCAGAAACATCTCCAGTTTGGGAAGATACACCTATAATTTCACCCTTTCCAACCTGATAAACATTAGTACTTAAAATAGAGTACGGATCGTAAACCTCTGAAACACACAACTCATTTTCGTTAGAATCTGAATAATTTATAGAAACTGACTTTTGAGTATTAAACTCGGTAGAAGTCATTTCAGTCCATGTTGGATCTATAGAACAAACATAAAACCTAGTATCATCATCGGTGAAGTTCTTGTCGACATTAGACCCATAAGGATCTAAATTATCTAAATCTTTTTGAACTAAAATCCTTGATATGGAATATGGCAATATAGGATATAGCATGTTTTTATCAGAATATTTCCAACATGGGAACATGCTAAATTTTGCGCTTGTATTTATAATAGAATTATCTACCAATTTACCAGTATCAGGATATCTATTTATAAAATAGGACATAGGCAAAACAGAGTGATCTTGTAACACAAAAGTTTTATAAAAATATCTATCTGTATATGTTTGACTCGTACCCACATAGGCACCTAGTTTAATTTTATAAAGAACTTTTATACTTTTGGCGTTCATGTTGTTGTACGAGAATATTGGAGGTAGCATAAACCCATCGGATGTGTTATAATTAATAACATCCATAACATTTCCTGATATATCATAAACTATTACTGAAACTAGAGAACCTGTTTTTGATACAGCAAACCCGGTTGTTGAAAAATTAAATCCGGTAGAATCAACAGAACTATTTGTATTTAACAAGATACCAAGATGATTACCCACATTAGCACAAGCTATTGTAAAATCAGAAGCTACGTCCCTATCGGTACTTGATAGATTGTAATTCCAATCCAGCATCTTATAAACCCACGGAGCAGAAGTCCCTAAATATGTAAAATGTTCATTATAATATCCGGCTATTAATTGAGAAGCTCTTTTTATACCAGAATTGGTATGTTTTACCTTTAAATTATTAGATGAACTAGAACCTTTTTTAGACACCGAAAAATGGAACCTAGAATTATAAACAAAAATAAATTTCTTTAGATAGTATCCATAATCAGAAAATCCCCCAAAAGAAAGTGTATCGGTAGAACCTGTTACAGGTCTTTGTAGCAATTTAGATATTCCATTCGATATTTCATCATAACTAAATGAAGTGACTCTATAAAATTCCTGTCTATCAATTTCTTTTCTTAAATTGGTGTCTCCTTTTATAAAACTCATAAACATTCTTTCAAAAGTATATGGCGTAAGCGTATAAATCTTCCAGGAGAACCCCTGAGCATTAGATTGAGTTATTGGCAATTCATCTTCTTCCAAATCAATTTCGCTAGTAACATAAATGTCAACCGAAGATAATATTTTATCGTAATTTGCAATATTCTGTATAACTACAGAAGTATTGAACATTAGTTTCTCCGGATATGGTGGCATAGATCCATAAATATAACCGGCAGAAGTAGCCTCGTCCCACTGGAAACGATATTGACTTAATGGACCTTGCATAGGACATATCATATCAACTGGAGTTACTCCTATTATTTCACCAGATATACCTCTATATACAGCTATAACAAGATGAGTCCCCCAAAAAGACTCAGTTTCTCCATTTGTA
>Ga0172378_10004880_pt1 | contig 12532 bp, 17 predicted proteins | sample GrowelOW332metaG_FD_119755 | JGI IMG/M metagenome (GOLD analysis project Ga0172378, IMG submission 119755) | Groundwater microbial communities from an aquifer near a municipal landfill in Southern Ontario, Canada - Pumphouse #3_1 metaG | ecosystem: Environmental > Aquatic > Deep subsurface >...
ATAGCCTTGTTAATTTCCTTAATGTTTTTGGTCATAGTTATAATCTCCTTTTACAGTAACTTCAAGTTTAACTTCATTTTCTGATTGGGATACAATATTGGTTTCCACCACTGGCTCCGTATAATGTTTCAACAGAACACCATTGATAGAATTCGCAATTGCACCTTTCATCTTGATAAACCGATCATCAGCTGGGTTAATTGGAACAGCAGAATCTGAGATGATCTTCATGCATCTCTGACGAAGATCGTACTCTACCTCGACGAGCATCAAGAGTAACTTAGAAACATTCAATTCCGGTTTGTCTTTCAAGGCATCGCGGATTGTCTTGAATAAATCATTGATGACATCCTGAGATACATCAGTACGATTATTCTTGATACAATCTTTAAGATTGTCGAATGCATAGTTGAGTTTCTCTGACTTCAGATTTACCCATCTAATTTCATCGCCGATATTATTTATCTTTTTCATAATCAGCACAAGAGAATCATCTTCCTTGATTTCTTTCGACGGGAGATTATCATTCTTAATCATGAAATCGATGATCATCAAGCCATGTTTTACCGGATCTTGTATACAATAACTTGTATTATCACGTTTAACTCCGTATAATACACGCTTTATATCTTTCAATGCATGCAGATCAGCATGATCTTTCTCCAATGCTTTTGTATTGAGCTGAATAATATCAATGAAACATTGATTTCTCACACACCGATCTGTATCGTCATCATAAAAATCGATCATCATTCTCAGATCAAAAATGATTTCTAATAAAGACGTAATAAGACTATTGTAATACTCATCGATTCTCATTGATATTTATCCTCATGATACATCAGAATCAGATAGGAGCACAGAATACGATAGATACGTGAAATCCGTATCATTATCTGGCCAAGATTAGCCACAATGGATGGATGCATATCGATCATTTTATTGATCTCATCCTGAGCCATACCCAGACAGCTGATACCATTTTCGAGTTTATGAATATCCTCCCTGATATGCTCCCTCCTGACCAGTTCAAGATAAGATATAAACTTGCTTGTAGTTGGATTACCATGTAACACCAATGCTCCAAGATACTTATGGATCTCATCAATATTCTTATTGATCTCCTGAGCCCATTCGATCTTGATCTTTTGCTTAGGCATATCATCCGGAATGTTGGTCAGGACATCTCCTTCGTTGACAACCATTATTTGTCACCCCCATTTGATTTAAGATAATCACGAATAGCATACCCGGTAGATATGAGTTCACACAGTATCGCAGTCATATTGACTTTATGCTTGTATGCATAATGCACAATTCCGTCCAATGCAGAATTCACATGTTCACTGGCTTTTGTAAAATCACCAGCTTCAGCTTTCTTCTGAACTTCGACAATATACACAAGTGCTGAGGTGAGATCTGGACGGCCCGGCATATTCTGAATTGCGGTTACTGCCTTACGAAGGTGATGGCCGATTTCTCTCAGTAATTCTTCTTTTGGGTCTACTTCTACTAGGTAAGGGTTCATAGTTGTACTCTCCTTTTTCTCTGCGGTATCGGATGATTTTAATCCGATATCATATGATCTTGTACTACCGATTATGTTAAAACCTTTGATGAGACGATAAATACTAAAACCAAGTTTTCTATCCAGTTCTTTTGATCTGTCGAAGTTGCCAATCTTACTTACATTTAACATTAAGTATTTATGCATATACTCGGCATCTGATATGATATGTCTGATCTCATCTGTCAGGTTGTCTTTGTCCATGATGCTGAATGAGTTACTGATCCGAGATACCAATGCAACTAATCCTTGTATGCATGTAGATCTCGTTTCACAGCGATCTGCTTTAGAAAGTTCAAACAATATTCTAGTCAGATCGTTGATAATGATTCTAGTACCGAACTCATATGCATCAAACCTTATCTTATCAGGATAAAGGCAAATATAATTAATCACATTGAGATGGATAATGGATAGCGGACTAAGAATGGATGTATATTCCTCATTAACACAGGATCTAATACATTTATTCAAAATAAGTGCCGCTGAACCAAGATTCAATACTTTTAATACTGGATCGGAATCGAGTTTAGCATGTATCAGATGTTCGTGGGTTTCTTTTAACCAGTCATAAATACTGATGTCATGATTGTTCGTGTATAAGTCGCAAATATCGCTCATGAGATCATCAAAACTGCTATCCATAATTACTGATGAGTCTGATTTAACTTCTTCCATTTTAACTCTCCTTTGTGCTATTCTCATTAGGTATCACCTTTCCAATATCGGAACAACTAACAATATTTAGTCGACCACAAAGTATGTAAATACTTATTGTTACCAATTCCTTAACTACACGCAATTGGTGATCGATAATATCATCGGTCATATGATATAAACATTTGATATGTTTCAGAATTGAATTGGCTGATACTAAGAGTTCGTCTTTGCTTTTACAATCTTCAATATCATACCAGATATTCATCGTCTGAGAAATGCGCATTGATAGTTTTGCACTATTACAATAATTTAGTCTCATATCATTTGCTAATGTAATCATTATCTGCAAAGCCAGTGACATTGTATGCATAAATGATGTATACTGCGTAAAATAAGTGAATCCATAAAAATACATCATTTCAGCATCTCTGCACTTATTGAGAGCAGTACAAACTGATACGATATCCTTGTCTTTAGAATCCACTCGATCTGTACACTTGCTTATAGCCGAATCGAGTTTCATCAAGATGACAGCTATCTTATATATCTTATCATCGTAAGAAGTATCGATCTCATGCTGTATCTCATATAGCATCTGATCCAGATATTCCTTAAGAGCTTCCTTTTTGTCTGGGATTCTCATTACACATTCAGGAAGCTGGTTGAATACATCACGAAACTTAGTTTCATACTCCACTTCTTCTTTTGGAGATGGATTGAACTTAGCGCACATCTTACTTTTCCTCCTTTCTTTTACTGATTTATTTTTGAGTAGTGTCGAGTAATCTACCACGGAGTATGTAAATACAGATTGTCACCAATTCTTCTATTGAATCTACGGTTGCATTAGTATCTCTTCCTAATGGATCTTGCAGTCCTTTAACATATCTCAGAGTTTTGTTGACTGATGAGATAAGTTGCTTTTCGTCTGCATCTTCTCTCATACCAGCGATAAGGATTAATGCATATGACATGCGAGATAAGAATCTCTTATTACATCTTCTAGATTCGACAGTACGAGATTTTTTAACAAGCCAAAAATGTGCCATCAGCAATGCTTTATTCGCCAGACCCATGGTGCTGATGAATGAGGCATACCGAGAGGCATAAGTAAACCTATGAAAATACTCTAGTTCAATATCTCTACAATTGCAGAGAGCAGTATGAACATTCAATATTGATTTATCTTCGACTTTAGACGAGCATTTAGAGATAGCCAAATCGAGATTCTTCAGAATAAAAGCTATCTTGAATAACTTATCATCTGGAATATCGATCATCCGCTGAATCTCATATACATATTGATCTATATCTTCTTTGAGGAATTCCTTATCATCAGATATCAATGATATCAAATCTGGTATTCCATCGAATTCAGCACTAAACTTAGTTTCATACTCCACTTCTTCTTTCGGGGTTGGATCGAATTTAACTTTAGCCATTTTACTTTTCCTCTTTTCTTAAACTAATTCATATTTTCCATTTATCATCGCATAATGCTGTTTAGTCTTACTGCCGATTATGTATGATGCGAAAATCAATTTCTCTCCAGCATGGAATAGATTTGAATTGATATCTTTGCCGTTTTGTGGCCCATGGATTTTCGGATCAATACAAGAACTCCGTGATCTGAAAGTATCCGTCAAAGCAACGTATACCAAGTTGAGGAGGAACTGTTCATCTCTGTCTTTCATTGTCATGATAACATTAGACAACGCTTCCATAGTAAGTATGATCATATGCGTCTTTGAGTCACTGTCTGGGAGTGTACTGAGGGCAAATCCTGCATCGGACAATAGTTTAGACGCTTCTTTCATACAACCGATGAATAGTTCATAACGAACATCATCATCATATGTATTAAAACAGTCATATGTAACATTCTTGCACTCTTTGACTTGACTCAGAATAGACTCGATTGTGTCGTTAGTTGAGTCTTTGCAATTATCAATGATTTCATTGGCCGAAATCATTATATCAATCAGTCGAAGTGGGTCTACGTCTCTGATCACAGAGTATGATCTGTAATAATCTTCAATACATTGAATCATATTTATCAGATTAGCTCTGATGTTTGCACTTAACTTATCCTGACCAAGTGCATCTGTACTTTTATATGCGTTATATAGATTTGTGATGATTGTATCCATGTAGTCGGACACTTCTTTTGTCATCAATGTAGGCATCATTATAGTTTACCACCTTCCAGTAATTCCAATACACGATCTAACTTCTTCTCGATTCGTGCAAGATTGGTATCTACTGATTCCTTTGAAGCAGTAGCAGGATGCTCTGCCAATTTACCTTCAGGAGTTTGACTAAGGAGTTTATATACTGACTCGATAGCCCGTTTAGGATCTTTAGAAAGAGTGTAATCTTCAGCGAGTATGTCATCACACATACCATCTAGAGCATCCATCCACACTACAGTATCAGTGTAGTTGTCACTCTTTGATGCATTGTACGCATACTTTAAGAACGATTTACCCTGTTCGGTAAAGACCATATGACGTCCCCATGAAGAATCTATTGTACACTTCACATAGTCAATGGCATTAGACACCTTATCCCAAATAGAATTTTTCGGAACTGCACCAAATTCACACATTTTAAAATCCTCCTTATTGAATAACCATACTTTTATATATGGATTGCTGCACAATAACATTTGACCAATATATAACACACTTCATATACCCAGCAACTTGCTCAGCATTATTATCATTACTATTAGCCATAAACTTATCCAAATATTCATCTCTTTCAGATTTCATATTCTTCAATATTTTTATTAATTCATCATCATTGCCACACATATTATCATTAATACGATCTTTAACCCCGTTGAGCAGATTAAGAGTGTTGGTAATGAATGATGAAACAATCTTATTATACTCCGACGGCAAGCTCGTGAATCTTGACATGATAGAACACAAATACTTAGACGTTTGCTTTATCGGATAAGAATACTCGGCACGGTTTGTAAACTTGGAATTAATCACAACAATCAATTTCATTTTCACCGACTTCAGATCAGCAATAAGATATTCAAATACTATATTGGATTCAAGAGATGATAATTTGGCAATATCCGTCCATATAATTGCCTCATCAACGGCAAATAATACATCGTATAATGATCTCTCATTCATACCATGTGCAAGTGTAGTCGATACACAATTTATACAGGTATTGATTTTATCACTCAAATCTGAATCTTGAATATTGGCCCAGATATCTTTAGCATGCTCGATGTTCTTGATGATATCTCTGATAATATCTTTGTGCAATGAATCTGTATTTACCATATTTTCCACCATTTCTTCTCTCTCTTCTCTGAAAGCATATCTTTTATCAATGTTTTACTGATATTCTGTATAGCAGCATTGAGCTCATTATGAACTTCAACTTGAGCTTTGCCGAGCTCAACTAGGCACGCGAGATCATCAATAGACTTGGATCGCGTATAAGCCTCAAATAACTGATCAGATAAAACAGTTAGTGTTTTAATATAAACGAATGGAGTGGTAGGAAGTGATGGATTTTCTTTGAGTCTACTATAACATAATGCCTCGAACCAACTTAAACAAGGTCTAACATCGTCTAAATCTCGTTCTTTAACTCCATTGAGAAACATTGTGTCATAATGTTTAGCCATATTGCTGTCAATAGTCCAACCATCACTAGTTAGTGCAGTATGTAACTGTATCGATACTTCATCTATGGCCTTCCATAAGTCTTCTTTTACCATTATACTACCTCTTATATTATGAAACTTCGTTTCTCTATTCTATTATCCAACAACATTTGGTTACGGTAGTCAGTCATATTTATTTCCAATTTTCGCACTCTAGCTTCCAACTCGTTTATCCGATCAATCAATTTCTTTTCTTCTTCTTTCGTCATGATTTATCACCATTGAATCCTTTCACGAATGTATCCATTACAGTTTTGTGCGGTAGCCGCTCAGATAATGGAACTTCATTAGAATATGCTTTTGTAACTTGATCGCGTGCTCTATTCAGATACAATAGAAGACGTGTCAGGTTTGGATGGTCTCTGGTTTTGTCTAGCCGATCGATCTCACCCTCGACGAGATCCAAATACTTCTGTGCTTTTTCCAGTAAAATTTTTGTGGCCATCTGTTCGATAGCCCCATCGTTGTCATATGATTTTGGCATATTGATTTCCTTTCTCTACTGGGCAACATTACCCTTCAAAGTTATAGTATATAACTGATTCATGGTTTGGTTTGTTCCTGTTTAGGCTGATACTTCTCCATAAGACGATGATATTCCTCCATAGCAAGCGCACTGACAACTGCTTTAATATCATCAGTATCGATGGTAATATCTGCCGTACCATCCTCGTTGATGCTGATATTTTTCAGCTTAAGTTTGATATCCATAATATATCTCCTCCTTCTAACTATTATAGTTTCCATTTTAATCTACCTTTTTAAAGCAATAACCTTTTGTTAAAGGGGTGAAATTATGATTACAGTAAAGAACATCAAAGTGAAGTGCATGGCACTTATAGGTTACCTTATGATCTCGATTGCAAAATTCGGTGGCAAATGTCTACTGAATTATACAATATATAAATTCAACAAGGGAGGAATTAAAATGGCAAACACTTTTTGGTCTAGCATTGGGCAGATCGGCATCGCAGTTCTGGCTTCCTATGGCTCTGCCAAGGTAAGCAATGAGCAGGTAAGTTGGGTTCCGTATCGTACGGAGCTTCTGAATAGTCTGACACAGGTTGCACTTGCAACTGCTGTGAATCAGGCTACAGCTGCTATTCAGACTCAGCAGCAGCCACAGCAGGCTGTAGGTCAGACTACGCAGGCTCCGGCTACTGAAGCAACGGCTCAGTAAGTACCTCAGATCAGGTAACTTTATATCCCTCTACCATTTAAGGTAGAGGGATATGATTTGAATATTATAAGGAGGATTCATATGTTATTAAGTCATCTAAAATTTGATACATCTCCTACTGAAGATAGTGGGGTTGGAGGGTATAAGTGGAATGCATATTCGGATCTTCCAACTATAACTGCAAAAGATGGTAGATCATGTGCATACTTCAATGGAACTACTACATCGTTAGTTTGTGCCGACCCAGTATTCCCAAATATAAAAGCTTGGGAAGAAGATTGGTCAATGTCTCTGTTATTCAATACTTCAGTAATGTCCGGAGTCCTTCCAATGCTTGTAAAATATGTGTATGGAGATCTGTTATCAGTTCATCCATACCCATTTGAACTGTATATAAATAATGGTTTGCTAAACCTATATCATAGCATATCTACAACCTTTGAAACAGGTAAATGGAACTCATTAGCAATACTCCATAATGGTCACACTATAAACTTTTATCTTAATAGAAGTTTGATAGGTACGTCTCCAGACTCAGTCATTGGTTCGGATAGTTTAAATAGAAGTCTTCAATTCTCTGTAGGCAACACATACGCATATCCAGGTCAACGAACTTTTAACGGATATATGACTGACGTTAGAGTTTATAAAGGGGAAGCTGTGCTTCCATCATATAGGATAAACACAGATTCCGATAAAAACTATTATGGATTATCATAAGGAGTGATAAGATATGTTAGTAAGCAATCTTAAATTCGATACATCTCCTACTGAAGATGCTGTATTAGGCCCCGGTGCTTGACAAAGATCATTAGCCGAACCAACTATCACAACCAAGGATGGAAAGACTTGTGCATATTTCAATGGATCAAATAGTGGATTGATTAGCACTAAACAATACTTTCCAAATATAGATGTATATAAAGATGATTGGATGATAATGGTCTATATTAACACCAGTATCAATAATGCTGCAATGGGTATTGCGTCAAAGTGGGATTATAATTCATCATCATTTAAGCCACTTATATTAAGAGATTATAATGGTGTTTTAAAACTTAATGGTGGCGGATCTGCTACCATTCCAATAAACCAATGGAATTTAATATCAGTAGTTCATACAGCTGGGAATATCAATCTGTATCTTAATGATATATTAACATACACGTTAGCTGAGAAAGAATTACAAGCTGACGCATTAAATTCAGCAGAATCATTTACTATAGGCTTTATATATGGGCTCGCTAATAATAATAGATTCAATGGTTATATGTCAGATTTCAGAATATATAAAGATGAAACATCCATACCGGTATCTAGATCTAAATTATTCGACGATTCTGATAAAAACTACTACGGAGTGAAAGCATAGCCATTTTCAACATTAGGATAATTAAAAAATAAGGAGGCAGTATATTATGAGTCAAGACCCAAGAACTTTTAACAAAGAAGATAAAGTCACATGGGATGAACTTGCAGATTCGTTACAGAAACTTATTACTCAGATCAAAACTGATCTAGCTAATGAGATTATAGATCGTAAGACTGCTTGTGAAAAACTGCAAAAAGAAATAGATGCTTTATTTGACAAAGATGGCCATTTAGTATTCCCTAATGGTAATACTTTATGGATCGATGCTAACAATGGCACTCTTCCATCTACGGGTACGGGATCAGGAGTAACTGAGGTGAGTGATGTTACCTTTGATCAGCTCGATAGCAACATGCAGGATCGTCTGAATGATGATAAGGCAGGGATAGCTCAGGCATTGAGTGAGATTGAAGAGTTAAAGAAATCTATTCAAGCAAATGCTGATGAGATTACTAAACTCAAAGCTCAGCTAGCAGCAAGTGGAGCAGCCGCAGCAGCCGGTGGTGGTGGTCTGTTTGTAGACTATCCGAGTGGAATTGTCGTTGCTAGTGGACGGGATGAATTAAGTTATGAGTTTACAGCAGCAGAAGACTGTGCAATCAGTATAACCTGCGATTATGAGGGAGCTCATATAGCAGGAACTTTCACAGGTACTCTCAGAGTAAATGCTACTGCAACTTCACTCGGCCCGAATACTCTTGCTGGCGGGTTCTTATTCTTCAAAAAGGGTGATACCGTACTGATTGATATAACATCATTAACATCATCAAATGCTGATTCTTCATTGTCCATTATTCAGTATAAATTGCGTAGTGGCAATAACGGGATGAAATTAAATTTTGGCGGTAGAATAGCATATGGTGGTTCATATGAGTCGGTTTATACTATTCCAGAAGATGGATTTATTACAGCTGGTGGGGCGTCTAACGGTTCCTATCTATATGTAAAAATAAATGGAACTGCTATATGTGATACTTCCATGGGACGAACTGGAGGTTTTTTATTCGCATTTGGTAGTGTTCCTGTATCAAAAGGTGATAAATTAACATGTAATGAGAACACCGTAGTCTATTTCTTCCCTCTTGCACATTAAGGAGGTTATTATGGCAAATTATACATTTCCATATGTACCTCAGCTTTATGAAGGAGACACTATTACCTTTAGATATACCGGTGATGTTCAATCTATGGACTTGGAGAAGCTTCGAATCGGTGTAGCCAAGATAGAATGTTATGGAGCAAGAGGAGATTCATATGGCGGGTACACATATGGAACTTTAGACTTCAAAACTCTACCTGATAATTTGCAATATTTGTATTTTGTTGTAGGACAGTCTAATCCTAAAACTGGCAATACGTATGAGAATTGCACTTTCGGTGGTGGTGGCACATGTGATGGTTCTTGGTCTGGTGGTGGTGCATCTGATGTACGTACTGTATATGATCCGAAGAATACAAGTTCTGTAGCAGATTACAGACCATTTCATATTGATAAAGGCACTCTCAACATTGATTCTCTATATTCTAGATTCATCGTAGCCGGTGGAGCTGGCGGTAGAGACTGTCATGGTAGACATCAGGGCCCGGGAAGACCGGGTGGTGGATGGTTTGGTGCTACATATGGTGGGCATTATGCATCATATGGTGATGGTGGACAAAGTTATTCATCTGGTGGCGGAGATGGCCCAAATGGTCACGGTGGATTTGGATATGGCGGTACTGCTTGGGAAGCATCCGGCGCTGGCGGTGGTGGATGGTGGGGTGGTACAGGGTCAGATGGTGGCGGTGGTGGGTCATCATACGCTGCTGGAAATCCTAACTGCAATGGAACTCAAACCACTTCAGGAATAGTATTGACTAAGTCGGGTACTATTGCCGGCGGACACAACAGTGGAGAATCGCATGGTAAGATTGTTGTCACTGTTATAGAACCGGGTTTCATCAAATCAACTAAAGGATTGCTATTCTCATATGCTAAATCAAATACTGTATATGCTGATAGTATGTATGAATTTGAAATGGCTAATCAGCCTAAGGGTTGTATCGTCAAATCTACTCCTGCTAACTATAAACCCACAGGGGCTAAGTCAACGAATGATACATTCGATTTCTTAATCTCTAGCACTAAAATTGCTGCAACTCCAGTATGTTGCAGAATCAAAGAGCAGGGTGACGGTAAGACAGGGCATGCAAAGAGATAAAATTTACCCCTCTACCTATTACGGTAGAGGGGTATGTTGTGAAAAATTGCATCTAGGACATTTACATAATTCAATAAGGGGGAATTTATAAATGGAAAAGAAAACAGAGCCTGCTGTTGTCAGTACAAAGGCTATCGAAACCATTGCTAAGAATGTACAATCTTCAATGGATAGCTTGTACACTGATACATATGGCAATGAACCTGTTGTATCTCGTTCTATCGATTATATGCGTAATAAGATGCATAGTGCTATCGATAATATCGTCAATAACAATATATCCAATACTGGAATGTCAAACATCTCATCTCTATATAATAGAGTGCACAATGTTCAGAATGATAAAACCGTAATCAAATCTATCATGAATACATTTGAGAATGATTCTATCATGGAAAACACTATGGCTCTCTATTCTCAGAATGTTTATCTGAAAGAGTCAGATAAAGAGTTTGATGTAATCATGAAGTACATGCCTAAACTGTATGATGCTTTAGATACCCGTAAAGAAGCAGTATTATCTGCTGATCACTTTACGAAGAACTCTATCAACATCGCATCATCATCAGCAGAGGCATCTCCAGTAACAGCAGAATCAAACATCGAGTATATGAGAGAGACATATGACCTCGATAATCTCATTGAACGGATATACAGTGAGACTGATCTCTATGGAGAATGCTTCGTATATATTGTCCCATATAAGAAGGCTATCGCTAAGCTTCTTAGAAAGAATATTAATCTCGATGACAGTACATCGAGAGATGATGTTAATGAAGCATATGTCAATGAGTCTATGACTGAGTTTTCATCAACCAAACCGACAAAAGCTGGAGGTATTACTTTTGAGTTCAGCAACTCCTCATGCATTAATGAAGCTGTTCTTGGTATTCGTAAAGCTAGCAAGATTCTCAATGAGAACGAATCAATATCTAAAGATGAGAAACCACCAACATCTAATGATATGTACAAGACTGATAATGTCAGTGATGGTACTACTATAACAGATGGTAAAGAGAAAGACCCAGTAATCAAAGTTCCGGGTGCAGCAGTAAAGATACTTGATCATACAATGGTCAAAACTCTTTATATTGAAACTATCTGTATCGGTTACTATTACATCGAAACAGATAAACCGTTGGGTGCAGAACAGCTTACATTCTCATCTACCCTTGGTGGTTTGAAACCGGGTAATGCTGCTCGTAAACTTCAAGAGAATAAGGGTGACTATGATAACGCAATCTTGAAAAAGATTGCTAAAGAAATCTCTAATGGTATCGATGCTAAGTTTGTTAATGCAAATCAGGATCTTACCCAAGAGATTTATATGATACTGAGGTACAATGCCATCCACAATGATGCTGGTAGAATATCTCGGGTTAAAGTAACCTTTATACCGCCAGAGGATATGATCCATAGTTTCTTCAAACTTGATCATCATTCTAAACGTGGTGTATCGTCTCTCTCCCGCGCATTGTTCCCAGCTAAACTCTATTCTTGTCTGTATATCACAAACACTCTTGCAGTGATGACTCGTGGTAATGATAAGAGAGTTTACTATGTCAAGCAGAATGCAGATACGAATATATCTGCTGTACTGCTGAATACCATCAATCAGATCAAGAAGTCCAACTTCGGTCTGAGACAGATAGAGAACATGAATAACATCATGAATATCACCGGTAGATTCAATGATTATGTCATTCCTGAATCATCATCTGGTGAGGTTCCTGTTCGGTTTGAGATCATGCAGGGTCAGGAAGTAAATCATCCTACAGACCTCATGAATCAGCTTGAGGAGATGGCAGTCAATGCTACTGAAGTTCCAATGGAAGTAGTTCAGGCTAGACAGCAG
>Ga0172378_10004882_pt1 | contig 12529 bp, 8 predicted proteins | sample GrowelOW332metaG_FD_119755 | JGI IMG/M metagenome (GOLD analysis project Ga0172378, IMG submission 119755) | Groundwater microbial communities from an aquifer near a municipal landfill in Southern Ontario, Canada - Pumphouse #3_1 metaG | ecosystem: Environmental > Aquatic > Deep subsurface >...
CGCTAAAAAGGGTCTTAAACCACTTTTGCGAAAAGCGTATAACCTGGTGCAAACAACTCCGAAATTTGTTTTGTATACTCCTGAAAAAACTGAGGAAGTTGTCTATAATGCTAAGGAGCTGCAAAAGCCTAAGTTTAAAATTATGAAACTGTCGCCTAACCACTATCGCATCGAAGGCGAGAGAGTTCTCAAAGCCTATAATCTTATCAATCACAAGACCGATGAGGGAATGATGAAGTTGCTGTCGTATCTAAACAGCATCGGTGTTGATGACGAATTGCGAAAACTCGGGGCTAGAGATGGTTCGAGCGTCATGATTGGTGACTTTGAATTCGAATATTACAATTAATAAAAAAACTAGGTTTATTACACTTTCAGTGTGTTTGAACCTAGTTTTTATTTAGATATTTTTCGTTTCTACGAGATTTAAATAAGCTTTTTTTAACTTCGCTCCGACTTTCTCAATGGAGCGCTCCTCTACAACTTTGTATCCTTCTTCGGTTATCTTAGTTTGGTCCTCAAAGATGCAAAGTTTAATTTTTGCCACAAAATCATCTACTGATTTTCCCTTGTAGCAGTTTTTCCCATCTTCGAGCCAGTCTTTATAGACGCCAATATCTCTAACGATGAGTGGCAAGCGACAAGCGAGAGCTTCTAGAGCGACAATACCTTCTGTTTCTTCTCGGGTGGGGAAGAGCATGCAATCGGCTCTTTGATATGCCCCTTTTATGATGTCGCCAGCTATATATCCGGGAAGGATTACGTTTTCCGGCTTGTTTTTTATACAAGTGTTTATGTATCGCGTGGTGAGAATTTTTGAAAGGTGACCAAACCAAATGAATTTGACATTTGGCATCCTTCGCGCTGTTTCAAAAAAGTCGTCGATTCCTTTTCTTTTAAAATAAAAACCTACGCCGATGACAATTTTGTCCTGGGGCTGGATGTTGAAAAACTTTTCGAACTCTTTGATGTATTTGTCCTTAGGAAGGTATTCTTCCAATACTAGACCGTTGGATATTGCAAGAACAGGGCATTTCACACCTGGATAATTCTCAATCAGGGATTTTGAGTATTCGGTTGGAGTGATGATTAAGTCGGCTCTTTTATACATTCGATTCATCCAATGATTGTAAATTGGAGCAATGAGTTTCCAGCAACGAAAGCTTTCCTTGAAGTCCTCGTGAGTGGAGTGACCGTGAGATATGACTTTGATTCCACGTTTTTTAAACTTTTTCATCAAACGATAAGTGTGTCCTTGGTAGGAGTTAAAATGAGCGATATCAAAGCTGTCCTTTGGATTATAAGTATATTCGATTCCACTTGCTTCTAACGCTTTTGTCTGATGATATAGCGCTCTTCCAATTCCAGAGTTAGCCAGTCCTTTTTTGTTTTCTAAATACAGTAGTACTTTCATTAGTTTTATTGTCCTTTTCTTCTAATAAGTATAACAAATTTTTGCCTAAAACTTTCTGTGTTTGACGATTTTGGTTAAATTGTTTTATTAGCGCGATAAATATATTATAATTTACTTGTTAGGAAAAAGCACCGATGAATGAAATAGAGAAAAATAGAACGATCTATGGAATACTCTTAGGAGTTTCGTTGATTTTTATTTTTTTCGTCATTCTATTGGTGGGATTAAATTAATCAATTATGTATTTTTATCTAAAAGGACAAATCGCACTTCATCAAAAAAACAGCATAGTCATCGAATGTCAGGGAGTAGGTTATCAAGTTTATGTTTCGCACCCTGAAGACTATCCAATTTCTGCCACCATGCTGGTATATACCGTCTTCTATGTTCGGGAAGATGAGCAGTTTTTGATTGGTTTTAAAACTTTTGAAGAGAAGAGAATTTTTCAAAAGTTAATATCGGTTAAAGGAATTGGTCCAAAGACCGCAATCAACGCCTTGGGATCGACGACGCCGGAACGCTTAGTTCAAGCTATAAATGACTCAAACTTGCTCTTTTTAAAATCGCTAGCGGGAATTGGTCAAAAATCAGCTTCACAAATCATTTTAGATTTGAGAGGAAAGTTGACGATTGCCGATACCAACACCGGTGATAAACAGCTGGATGAAGCGATGGAAGGACTGAAGACTTTTGGTTTTACCAATGCGGAAATCGTCAAAGCCATCGGTCAGATTAGCGAAAGAGGATTATCCACATCCGAGTACATTTCACTTGCCTTGAAATACTTATCCGCAAATAAGGTTAAATAAATATGTCAGACATAATTCACGACCCAATTGAACACAACGACGATTTCGATATTACAATTAGGCCGAAGACTTTAAAGGAATACATCGGTCAGGACAGCATCGTCAAAGAATTTTCAATTTACATCAAGGCTGCACTCTTGCGGGAAGAGCCATTGGACCACGTTCTTTTATATGGACCTCCGGGTTTGGGAAAAACCACGCTGGCCAATATAATCGCTAATGAAATGCACTCCGATATTCGAATTATCAATGGACCAAGTCTAGATCGAACAGGAGACTTGGCTTCAATTTTGTCGACTTTAAATCCCGGCGACATTCTTTTTGTCGATGAGATTCATCGCATTCCCTCGATAGTCGAGGAAGTGCTTTACGAAGCGATGGAAGACTTTTCTCTTTCGATTGTAGTCGGTAAGGACGCCGATGCGCGAACAATCAACATCAAGTTGCCACCATTTACACTCATCGGAGCGACGACAAAAGCGGGAAGTCTGTCTTCACCACTTAGAGATCGCTTTGGCATTACGGGTCACTTTGACTATTACTCGGAGAATTCTCTTATGGAAATTATCGAAAGAACGGCTAAAGTTTTTAACGTTTCGATTACTTCTGAAGCGAATTATATGATTGCTAAGCGTTCGAGAGGCACGCCTCGAATTGCTAATCGATTGTTGAAAAGAGTCCGCGACTACGCGACTATAAGCAATCAAAATTACATCGATTCTAAATTGGCAACGTCCGCTCTAAAAGGGCTTGGAATCGACGAATTGGGATTGGATGAAATCGATCGCAAGTATCTAGAAACCTTAATCGTTCGCTATAAGGGAAAACCGACAGGGTTAAATAACATTGCAATCGCTATTGGCGAGGACGCGGTCAACCTCGAGGATGTCTACGAGCCTTATCTAGTGAAAATCGGTCTCTTGAACCGAACATCACGCGGAAGAGTTGCAAGTAAAAAAGCCTATAAACACTTAGGTTATATGGACAAATATAACGGGAGCGATAACATTTTCTAGACATTTTAATAATATTAGTTTATTATCTATAATGTTAGAAAGTGAGCGCTTACATGAAAAATTTTTTAGTGAAACGTTTTAAATTAAAATCGAAAGGCAGTGATATTCGTACAGAAATCATTGCTGGGTTAGTTGTATTCGTTGCGATGTTGTACATTTTACCTGTCAACTCAGGTATTTTGGGTAACATGAGAATGAATGTCAGCGGAGTTTTTTTTGCTACCGCTATCCTTACTGGTCTAGTGACTATCTTTATGGGATTATTTGCTAACTATCCCATCGCCCTATCGGCTGGAATGGGGCTAAACGCCTACCTTGCATATACTGTTTATGAATCGGTAGGCCAAAGCTGGCAGAGAGCGATGATCTTGTTGCTTGTCGCTGGTATTTTATTCTTCGTTATGTCTCTTACTCCATTGAGACAAAGGTTGATTGAGAGCATTCCTCAAGGGTTGAAGAGTGCGATATCTGCTGGTTTAGGCGGTTTTATTTTATTTGTCGGATTGCAAGGCTCCGGGATCATCACCGACAACGTGGATACATTAGTGACACTCGGTTCTTTCGACGATCCCTCGGTTCTATTGTCCTTCCTCGGAATTCTTTTGGTCTTAGGTTTGCTGTATTCGAAAAATAAAAAGATATCGAGATTTGCTATTCCTATCACCTTGTTGGTAGTTGCTGTTGCCGGAGTTATCATTACCTCCGTGTTGTACGCAACTGGAAATGGTGCATTTGCTGCCGAAAGTGGATTGCCAATTGCTCCTTGGCTCGATTCATCTGTATCCTTCGGAGCGTCCGGATTTGACGAGGTTATCTTCTTTGGATTTGTCTCCGGTAGTAACACAGAGACCTTTGGCGAAATGCTTGCTGATATCTTCGTAAATCCAGAATCTTACATGGCGATATTTGCCTTGATACTGGTCAATTTATTTGACACGACGGCCACTTTGGTAACGGTCGGTGAAGATTGTGGCCTCATCGGTCCCGATGGAAATTTGATCGATGGAAGAAAAGCAATGATAGTTGATGCTACAGGTGCTTTAATTTGTGCACCTTTAGGAACTTCGACAGTTACTTCTTTTGCGGAATCGAGCGTCGGAGCTTCCATGGGAGCCAAAACAGGATTGGCTTCCTGCACGACAGGAATACTCTTCTTGCTCGCGGCCTTTTGCTATCCAGTCTTCTCCATTTTCTCATATTCCTGTGTTACTGCTCCGGCACTTGTTGCGGTGGGTATCTTGATCTTCTCTCACGCAGTTAAAACGATGGGTAAAGATGACATGATTACTCTTTACGCCGGAGTTCTCACCATTCTCATGATGGTTTTGACTTACTCTTTAGCCAATGGATTGGGCATCGGTGTTATCGCATATGTGGTCATGAGTCTATTTGCTGGCAAAAGGGAGAACTTGAATCCGTATGTCATTGGAATTGCTGTTCTCTTCGTCATTAATTTTGCGATAACGGCAATCCTAAATCTAATATAAAAAAATATTCCTAAAATATACGTACAATTGCATATATAAACTTGATATTACAACGGTTAAATGGTAAAGTTAATAACGTGAAAATAATCGAAATGAGTATGGTTTTTTGTACTTGTTAAATTTGAATTTTTGAGGAAATAACATCCTTAAAATTCAAAAATAGAAAGGGTATATATGAGAAGATTTTGGGCATTAATAGTCATGGTATTAAGTTTGACTGTCATGATTTGTTTCAACATTCAGGCAGTTTACGATTCGAATAACCTGTCGCTTGAATACGATGGCGGGACAGAAGTTGTCCTCAACATCTCCAAACGCGATGGTGGAATTGAACTGAACCACGATGACATCGAGGAAAAATTTGCAGATCGCTTAGATTTAGCGGGTGTAGATAACTACGATCTTGAAGTATTAGGCACTGATCAGGTCAGAATATCCTTAGCTCCTGCAACGGTCAATGATTTTGATAACATTATGCGTATCGTCAAGGCTTCGGGAGAACTTTCTTTCTTCACTGCTGACGATTATGTAATCGATGGAACTGATCTATTTGATGACAAAGACCCATTGACTCTCGAATACGATGGGGCAACTCCTATTGTTGCCTGGAACGTTGGTGATGATCAAGTCTATCAAGATTTGTTGGCCCAGGCTCAAGAAGTTGAAACTGAACCCGATTCGGAAGGGGAAACGACCACTAATACAACCGTATATGTATGGGAAAATTATGACGCAGATTTCGACACATACGATTTAGCATTTGGCGATGATTCTCTCGATGATGTAACTGCTAAAGTGATCTCGACTGTCGATCTCTCAAATTACGATGAAGACAACGAATATATTACGATTTCTACCGATGAAAACGGCGACGCATTCACCGTTTCCTCCGCGAGAAGTTTTGTAAATGCATACAATGCGGAAGATTATGGCTTTGATGTAGACTACGTCTATTCTAATTCGATTGATGCAACCTATCCCGCTTACGCTATGAGAAATTTACTCATTGGTATTGGCGTGAGTTTTCTCTTCATGATTTTAGCTTTAATTATTGAATATGGAGTTACAGGTTTGCTTTCAGGTTTGTCGATTTCCGTCGCAACTTTGATTCAAATCATGATAATGAATTTTGTTGGATTTACTTTTACTCCTATTTCGATAGCGGCTATTGTCGCCTCGGTGCTGCTCGGTATCTTTATAAATATTAATTATTTTCAGCGCATCAAGAACGAATTGATGAAAGGTAAGTCGATTGAAAAAGCAAATATTGAAGGCTATCGCAAGTCTTTTGCAGTTACTGTCGAGTCCTGCGCTTTGGTCTTTGTGATTTCCCTATTCATGTTTGCACTTGGCCAAGGAATGATCGATACATTCGGCGGAGTTTTACTGATTGGATCGCTGACCTCTTTCCTCTTCGCAAACTATTTGACAAAGTGGATGACTTACTGGATGATGACTTCATCAGTCTTCTCCAAAGAAGGGAGAACCTTTGGTCTATCAACCACTCCTCGCAAGTTTGAAAAGAAAATTACATGCCACAACTATGTGTCAGAAAAATCAACTAAGCGTGGCAAAAACTCGTTTATTGTTACTGCTAGCATAGTGATTCTAGCTCTTTTAGCTGGCTATTTGACGATAGGATTAACTGATGGTATCAGCTCTTATTACAACAACTCTGGCGACTATGCTGACACTTATCGCCTGAACATTTCTTATAAGACTTTGCGGACTGTATCGGATGAAAAATCGTACGACTCAATCGATACTGTTATAGCGGACCTTTGCTACTCACAAGATCAGGATGGTGACTATACTGGTCATGATGCTTTCTTTGACGAAGACGACATAGTCTCTTATACCTTCAATAGAATTGAAACCGTCGAGACCGACTATGTAGAAACATACACGGTATATATATCATTTGAATTTGCCGATGAAATCTCAACTGAAATGAACGACAGTCTCAGCGCATATTTCTCAGGCGGCACTTATTACGATATGATCGCTAACGATTATTTTGAAGAGACTGAAGTCAACAGCTATGTCGGCGTTGCTGGAGACGATGAACACAACAATTTCTATCTATACCTAGTATTAGGAATGACTTTGGTTTTCGCAGGATTGTTCTACTTGATAATTCACGGTATCTACGCAGCTCTAGCTGTAACATTTGCTAATGCTCTGACTCTCGGTCTAGGATTGCTTATACTTTTGCTGACAAATTTACCGTTCAATTCTACTTCGATGTTCGCAATTCTATTTGTGGAAGTTGTGAATTCTCTCGCCTATATAACCGCCTTCGTTCGTATGCGCGAGATTAAGAAAGACGAGAGAAGAAAATATCCAAATATTGAACAGAGAACCCAGTTCTTGAATCAGTCCATTCAGTACGCGAGTTTGACAATCAATTATTTGTATTTATTTAGTTTGATATCAGGTATAGCTATTGCCATTTTCGGTGGCACCGACTTGATGACTCTTGCTATATTGCTTATTGTCTTGAGTGTCTTTGGCATTTGCACAACCTACTTATTTGGTTTCAATCTATACTTAGAATTTGCCAATAAGATTCAGGTTCGAAATGTCAATCTCAAGAAAAAACGCTTTAAAAAGAAACCGATTGTCATTGACAAGAACGAGCCTCACGAAACGATTATTCCGGGAATTAACGATTAGCGATGGACTTGTTTAATAGACTGTTAGAATATTATCAAATTACTGAAAAAGAGTATAAAAGTAGGATTGAGAATTGTGATTTATCCACAATTCCCGATCCTTTTCAATATATGGATAACTTTCAACAATCCATAGATATAATTGAAAAGCACATCGCTTCAAAAGATAAGATTGCGGTTCTTGGCGACTACGATGTCGATGGATTAACCTCATCCTCGATTCTCATTATGGCTCTTAAAAATCGCGGGGTTGATACGGGTTTTTACATTCCTTCGCGCTACATTGACGGGTATGGTATCAGTGAAAAACGCGTAGATGATTTGTACCGTGCCGGGTATAAGTTGATCATTACAACCGACAACGGAATCAGTGCTTTTGACCCGATTAAAAAAGCCAGGTCCCTTGGAATGGATGTCCTTGTTGTCGACCACCACACACAGCAGGGAGGTAAATTGCCCGAAGCAAGTGGTATTGTGCATCCTAAGGTTTGTCACTATATCGATATAGATATTTCCGCTGGTTTCCTTGCGCTGTTGGTCAGTTATGGATTGACCAAGCGCTTTGATGAATATTCAGCTGCATTAGCCGGACTCGCTGTCATTTCGGACATGATGCCGATGGAATGGGCGAATTTAACCTTAGCCAACTATTTGATCAAGGTTTTGAAAGAAGGGAAGTACAGTCAGTTTAATTACCTTTTGTCCGACAGTCCTGATTTAAAGATTGACCCTCGAAGCATTACTTCTAATAAGATATCTTTTGATATTGTTGCTCCGCTGAATGGACTAGGTAGAATGAATATAGGTCTTGGAAATAACAATGCGGTGAGATTTTTGGTGAGTCGCGAACCAGGAGAAATTCTAAAATATTACAAGTATATTATGAGAGTATCTCGTCGAAAGAAAGAAAGGTTGAAAGAGCTGAGAACACTAGCGAAGACTCCGATTAAAGAATCGATCGATTTTCGAATAATCGATAACTGTGAGGTCGGTCTCATTGGCGCTCTGGCGAACAATCAAATGTGTTCGATCAAGAAACCGGTCATATTTTTTACTAAGTCTCCTGTTGATTCTGATATTTTAGTGGGTTCAGGTCGCAGTCTTCCTTACATTGATTTCTATAGCATCATGAAGAAATACAAAGATTTCTTCATCTCTTTTGGCGGTCATAGAAATGCTTTTGGCCTCTCGATTAAGGAGAAAGATTTTGACCAATTAAAAAAATCTCTTTTGATAGAATTCGATGCTCTGCCTGATGAGAGACCTCAGGAACAGTATATTTTCCTTTCACCGGAAGAAATCAGTTTTAAATCGCTTGATATAATCAATGGATTTGACCCGTTTGGAACCAATTTTAAATCTCCGCAGTTTGCTTTAAAAGTTAAGAGAAGAGATCTTCATCTGTCCCAAAACGGCGAACACATATATACAAGACTGAAAGGTGAAGGTGTTATTACATATTTTTATTACGACAAAAATATCGATCGCGATTTTGATCAGGACTTATATTTAGGCGGAGAATTGGTATTCAGCGATTTCCGCGGCGTTTCTAGCGTTCACTTCAACGTGAACTCCCTCGTTGACCTTCAAAAGGATAAAATCATCGATTAATTTTTCCATCCGATGAATTTTTTTTGCAAAAGTGCATTAATTATCGTTTTTTACAATCAATTATTTATATAATATAATAATAAATAATGTTAAAATAATTACATACATGTATTTGCAGGAGGGAAAATGGAAAAACCAATTAGCGCTTTAGAAATCACTTCGTCAGGTGTCAAACTCGCGGTTGGATATGTCTACCAGCACGATGTTTACATTTTGCATGCATTGGAATCCACCAGGGCGCGCCTTGTTAAGGGAAACATTCTCGACAGGGATGAGATGATTATCGCCATTAAAGAATTAGTAAATCAAGCTTCGAAGGAACTTGATATAAAAATAGATTCTGTCGTTTTAGGCTTACCTTCGACCGGTTTGGAAGTATCGAGCCGACGGGGGGAGACAAATACGACCGATCCTTCATCTAAAATTTGCGACTTTGATGCATCAAATTGTATTTCGATGATCAATAAGCAAAAGGGAATGGACAAAGCAAACAAAAAATTGATTGATATCGTTCCTTATAAATATATATTGGACGACAATATCTCGTACGAGCACTTCCCCAAGAACAAGGTTTCCAAGACTATCGCTATGATAGCGGATGCTGAATTCTTAGATCAGGCTTACGTTAAAATGTTCACCAGTGTCGTTAATGACGCCGGACTGAAGATTGACAAAGAGGTCAACGTTACCAACGCAGCTATCAAGTATCTTTCAAACTTCGATATCAAGGTAAATGAGTATGTATTCATCCACATCGGTGGGCACATGACGACTATTGGATTTGCTTATGACAATCGGTTAGCGAAAGCTCAGGTAATTAACTTTGGGTCGGAAGATATCACCGAGGCAATTTCAAAGGAATTAAATATTTCCCTTGAGAAAGCGGATTACTACAAGCGAATCTTTGGAATCGACAAGAATCCAGATTTTGAATTTGTCACGCCGGAAGGGTTTACGATTGAACAACTCGCCAAAGTTATCAAGAAGAGCTTAGATAAACTGGTTAATGCGATCAACGACTTTTTGATAGGAATAGAGGAAACCGCGAGGAATCTATTCATTCTCAGCGGTGGAGGCTCAAATCTATATGGTCTCGATAATTTCTTAGCTTACAATTTTCAAAATAAGATACTGCGATTTACCCCTTATGTTTACGGGGCTAGAAATAAATCGTATACTAACTGTGTTTCGCTCATAAAGTATTTTGCAGAATACGAGATACACACATCTCCGAGTCGTCCTTACGATCTTACACTTACCAGGATATCCCCTGTTATCGACAAGAGGACTGGTGCAGAAAAGAAAAAGATTGAAGATTTACTAGAGACTGGTCTCGATGATGAAATTTTATAGAAAGGTACAAACTTATGGCAATTAATTTAGATGCATTTGAATCTTATGTAAAGATTCTCGTCATCGGCGTCGGTGGCGGCGGTAGCAACGCTGTCAACGAAATGGTTGATGATGAACTAAAAAATATTGACTTTTGGGTTTTTAATACTGATGCACAGGCACTAGCAACTTCAAAGTCACCAAATCGCTTCGTTCTCGGCGAGGAAGTTACAAAAGGTTTGGGAGCTGGTGGTGATCCCGAAATTGGTCGAAAAGCAGCTGAGTCATCCGCCGATAGAATCAAAGAAATCATTTCGGGTTACGACATGGTTTTTATTGCTTGTGGCGAAGGTGGTGGTACCGGAACAGGGGCAGCGCCCGTCGTAGCAAAAATCGCCAAAGACCTCGGGGCTTTGACTGTCGCCATTGTTACAAGACCGTTTACTTTTGAAGGAGCCTCTCGCTCGAAGAAAGCGACGGCAGGTATTTCCCTCCTCAAAGAAAATGTCGATTCACTCATAATCGTTTCTAACGACAAGTTGATGTTTATGAATGGAAAGCGCGCATTGAAGGACGCTTTCAATGAATCCGATAAAGTTTTGTCACAATCGGTTAAAACAATCACTGATTTGATACTGTTGCCGGGTGTTATCAATTTAGATTTCGCCGATGTGAGAAACACCCTTAAGGAAAAGGGTCTAGCCATGATTGGATTTGGAATGGGCAAGGGTGAAACCAAAGCGCGAGATGCCGCTACTGCTGCCATTTCCTCCCCTTTGCTTGAAGCGTCGATAAAGGGAGCAAAATCTGCGATAGTAAATATTACTGGCGGTGATGGTGTTACGCTGAATGAAGCTCAGGAAGCAGTTCAATACATCACAGAAGTTGCAGGCGGAGAAGTGAATATTATCTTCGGTGTGCAGACGAATCCTCAGTTTGACGATACGATGCTCGTGAGTGTTATTGCGACGGAATTTGATGAAGATATGTACAACGACAATCTTTCTATCATTCCTTCCCGTACCGGCAAGGTAGCGCTAGAAAGCGAACTCCCGGAAGTGGAATCGGTCAATGAGGACTCGATTGGTTCAAAAAAGTCTCCTTCAGATTTTTCTGAAGATGACGACATTCTTCCTTCCTTCTTTGCCAAAGTTAAGAAGAAGAACGCTTCCAATCCCGATAGCGAAGAACGCGAAGACGAAAGTGTTACTTCAAATGAGGAAGAGATAGAAAACACGGAAACCGCAGAGGAAGAATTGCGGGATTCCAACGAAGAACAAAAAGAGGAATTGCCTGAAGGGAATGAAAATTTAGGCGCATAAGGACAATAATAATGAATGAATTTGATGAAATAGTAGAACGTGGAAAAATTGAAATCAACCAAGCCACGGACCAAAACAAATTAAAAGAATTAAAAGCTAAATATGTTGGTAAGCAATCTGAATTATCTCAGTCGATGAAAAAGATTGCTAAATTACCAGCATCGGAAAAGGCGACATTTGGAAAAAACGTTAACCTCGCTAAGCAAAAAATCTTGAAGATGATTGCTGACAAGCAAGTTGAGATTGCCAATGCTATCGTCGATGCAAAGATTGCAAATGAAAGAATCGATATAACTCTTCCTGGACGCAAGATCGAAAAGGGAAGCAAACATCCATTCGAAGTTATTCAGGACGACCTGATTGAATTTTTTACTGGTTTAGGTTATTCCGTTGCTCAGGGAAATGAAGTAGAACTCGACAAATTCAACTTTGAGCTATTGAATATACCTAAGGATCATCCGGCAAGAGCTATGCAGGACAGCTTCTATGTTGACGACAATACTTTGCTTCGTTCGCATACTTCAGCTGTTCAGTCACACGTAATGCTGAACGCTAAGGGACAAGGACCGATCAAAGTGATATGTCCGGGTAAAGTCTATCGCCGCGACGACGATGACATGACACATTCGCATCAGTTTGGTCAATGTGAAGGTTTGGTCATCGGAGAAAAAGTATCGCTTGGAGCTTTGATGGAAACTTTAACCTTGATGATAAAGCACGTATTTGGTGAAAAGCGCGACGTTAGATTCCGTCCGTCTTTCTTCCCATTCACTGAACCATCGGTAGAAGTCGATATTTCTTGTTTTGAATGCGGTGGAAAGGGATGTGACATGTGTAAAGGCACCGGCTGGATTGAGATTCTC
>Ga0172378_10004883_pt1 | contig 12527 bp, 10 predicted proteins | sample GrowelOW332metaG_FD_119755 | JGI IMG/M metagenome (GOLD analysis project Ga0172378, IMG submission 119755) | Groundwater microbial communities from an aquifer near a municipal landfill in Southern Ontario, Canada - Pumphouse #3_1 metaG | ecosystem: Environmental > Aquatic > Deep subsurface >...
AAGGCTCTTGGGCAAGGGGTGCTGGAATCTGGCGACCAGGCTTCCATCATGCGCCTGCTTGAGGAGCATCCTTTATAGTCAACTCTTGTGCCAATGGTTGACATGGGCATGGCTTTTACCTTATAAAGACAAGGCAACGATTAAGGGCCAGCGATCTTGGATCGAACCCATAACGATGGTAGTCGGCATGAGCCGACGAGAGTAGGAGTGTTGAATCATGGAAATCAAAGCAACAGTCAGAACAGAGGATTTCGGAACAGCCGGATCCAGGCGCCTTATCAAGAAAGGCTTCTTCCCAGGAGTGGTCTATGGAAAGGACATGAAGAATATCTACATTGTCCTCAACCAGAAGGATTTCAGCATCACAATGCGTGATCTGCTTCTCAAGGATGAAGTCACACTGGTCATCGATGGCAAGCCAATGCAGGTCATCTTCCAGGCTTATCAGGAGAACCTCTTCAAGGGCATCTTCAATAGTGCAGATTTCAAGGAGATCTAGATGATTGTATTTGGACTTGGGAATCCCGGGTCCCAGTATGAAAGGACGCGCCATAACGCAGGTTTCATGGTCGTCGACAAGCTGGCGGCGCTTGAGGAAGTGACATTCCGAAAGCGCTGCTTTCGTTTGATCATGCAGGCCAGAAAGCCTGGCCTTACGATTGTCAAGCCGTTGACCTTCATGAACCGAAGCGGAACAGCAGCCAAGCCCTATGCCAGCAAGAGCGAGGTCAAGCTGATTGTCTGCGACAATATGGACCTGCCTATAGGCTCTCTTAGAATCAAGTTCGGCGGCCACACTGCAGGGCACAAGGGGCTCACAGACGTGACAAGGTTTCTTGGCCCTGATACCATAAGGGTGTATCTGGGCGTAGGAAGGCCTGATGAGGGAGTAAGCGTTCCCGATCATGTTCTCTCCAGGATTCCAGATGACCTGTTCCCTTTGTTCGAGAAAGCCGCAGAGCAGGGCGCCAGGGCCATAATGGACTTGGCTGAGGGTAAGCGGCTTGAAGCTGTTCAGCAGCAATACAATACCAGAAAGGAATGAGTGCAGGAGAATTTAAGGCATTGGAAGACACCGTAAGGGGATTTCTGAGGGCAAACAACCTTCAGGATTCCAGGATTCTTGTTGCATTCTCAGGAGGCTCCGACTCCCTTGGCCTTCTTGCTCTTCTTTCCCAGATGACCTATGTCCATGCAGTCTATGTGGATCATGGAATCCGACCTGTTGATGAGCTTGACAGCGAGATGGAAGCCAACAGGCGCAATTGCGAGGCTCTTGGGGTGCCCTATGACCAGGTTCATCTTGGCCGCGGAAAAGCCGAGGCTCTTGCACAGCAGCGCGGCAAGGGGCTCGAGGAAGCCTGCAGGACGCTTCGCTATGAGGCCCTTGAGACCAAGCGCCTTGAGCTTGGCATGGACTATATAGCCACAGCGCATACTGCAGACGATGTAAGCGAAACCATGCTGATGAGAATCCTCAGAGGCTCTCCTCTTTATAGCATTCGAGGTCCCAGGCCTATCAACGGCCTTCTGGTCAGGCCGCTTCTAGGGGTGACAAAGGACCAGCTTCGAGCCTATCTTGTCCACAAGGGCCTTTCATGGTCTGAGGACTCGACCAACGTTGAGCCATTCTGCCTTCGAAACAAGGTCAGGCTGGGCATAATCCCAGCCATAGAGAAAGCCTTTCCCAGCTATAGGGAGGCTCTGTGCCGCCTTGATGCATCCATAGCCCTGCTAAAGGGCCTGGAACTGGACTATTCAAGGCCAATTCCACTGGAGAAATTGCAGAAAGCCGATGAAAATGGAAGGCTTCAGGCCATCTACGCTCTTTGGGATCGGCAATGCTCATCAGGCAAGGAGCTTTCCTTATCCTTCTGCTCCCAGGTTCTTCGCTTAATTGAGAAAGGCTCCGGCAGAGCCCAGGCTGCTGGGTGGCAGTTCTCTATCAACAAGGGCTGCCTGGCGCTTTTTCCAATCGCAAGCCAGGATTTCGAATATCCAGTCCAGGGCGAGAGAGGTCTTCTTGATCTTGGAGGAGGCAGAGCGTTTGCCTGGGGCCCAGACATCGATTCTGACAGCAAGACGCTGTTCTGGGACAGGACCTTCCTGTCAGAGAATGCATCCTTGCAGAACGCAAGGCCTGGAATGACAATCAAGCTCTCTGGCGGCACGAAGACGGTCTTCAGCCTGCTTGGCGACCAGAAGGTGCCTCTTGCCTTGAAGGCGCAGGTTCCAGTGCTGCTGGACAAGGGAGAGGTCAAGGCCGTATTTGCAAGATCCTTTGGCGGGGCCGATAGGCTTTGTGTAGATTTCAAGCTTGCCCTTGCCCCAAGCAAGATTACTTTGTATAGTATTGTCTATACATAAACAACAGGAAAAGACAGTGAATCAAGACGATAAAGACCTGAAGGATGAGAAGCCTCAGGATACTCCTCAGAACGAAAGCCAGGGCTCAAAAGAGGGCCAGGACAATCAGAAGCCCAATACAGAGCCAAAGAGAGACAGCAATGGCTACTGGAGGCCTAGCTATAGCAATAAGCAAGGCGGCTCAAAGTCCGCCTTCACAGGCCCAGCCAAGCGCAAGAACATTGCGGCCTTGGTTGCCTTTGCCTTGCTTATCGTGGCATTTGCAATGACTTTCTTCAGCGGATCCCAGTACCAGGAGGTCCGCTATGACGTGTTTCTCAGCGAGCTGGAAAGCGGCAACGTAAAGAGCGCAGTGATCAAGGCTGAGACCAAGATAGAGTTCTCAAGCCTCAACTTCCCTGCAGCCAAGACCCGGATTCCATACTATGACTCGACTCTCATGGAAAAGCTCGTTGCGAAGGGCGTGGCCATACAGGGAGCTGCCGAGGATGTATCCGCGCTGGCAGTTCTGCTGAACTTCCTGCCTTGGGTCATATTCATAGCCTTTGCAGTGATGCTCATGCGCCAGACCAGCGGAAATGGCATGATGATGAACTATGGCAAGAATCTCTCCAAGGAATACACCTCCAATGATCCCAAGGTGACCTTCAAGGATGTCGCCGGACAGAAGGAAGCCAAGTATGAGGTGCAGGAGATAGTGGATTTCCTGAAGAACCCAGAGAAGTTCAAGGAGATAGGAGCCAAGATTCCTAGAGGAGTGCTTCTTGTAGGGCCTCCAGGAACTGGAAAGACCCTTCTGGCGCGAGCCATAGCAGGGGAGGCAGGAGTGTCGTTCTTCCACACAAGCGGCTCAGACTTTGTAGAGATGTTTGTTGGAATGGGCGCAGCTCGCGTAAGGGACCTGTTCAACCAGGGCAGAGCTCATGCTCCCTGCATACTCTTCATAGATGAGCTTGATGCTGTGGGCAGATCCAGAGGATCTGGGCTTGGCGGAGGCCATGATGAGCGAGAGCAGACACTCAACCAGATGCTGGTGGAGATGGATGGATTCGATACCTCAAGCGGCGTCATAGTGATAGCCGCCACGAACCGCCCCGATGTCCTTGACCCAGCCCTTCTCAGGCCAGGCCGCTTCGATCGACAGGTCGTCGTGGACCTTCCTGATGTGAAGGAAAGAGAGGAGATTCTCAAGATACATGCTGCAAAGGTCAAGCTTGACCCGGATGTGGACCTGGAGCGCATTGCAAGGGCTACAAGCGGAACAAGCGGAGCAGACCTTGCCAACCTTGTAAACGAAGCCGCTCTTTTTGCTGCCAGGGAGAAGAGAAAGACAGTCAACCTGGCTGACTTTGAGCAGGCTCACGACAAGATCCTTCTTGGCGTTGCTCGCAAGAGCAAGGTCATGACAGCTGAGGAGAAGCTGGCGACAGCCTATCATGAGGGCGGACATACATTGCTCTTCTACTACCTGGACCACCTTGATCCTCTTCACAAGGTCACGATCATACCTCATGGACAGGCTCTTGGAGTCACTATCAGCCTTCCTGAGAAGGATTCATACAGTCACAACCGCTCAAGCCTAGAGGATATGATCAAGATGAGCATGGGAGGCTATGTAGCTGAAAAGCTTGTCTACGGCCAGACCACAACAGGCACAGCCCAGGATATTAAGCAAGCCACCAACATAGCTCGCCGCATGGTCACTGAGTGGGGCATGAGCAATCTGGGCTTCATCAGCCTTGGAGCAGAGGACGAGCCTCTCTTCCTTGGCCGCTCAATCGCCCAGCACAAGTCCTATTCCGAGTCCACAGCCGCAGCCATTGACAACGAAGTGGAGAAGATACTCTCCTCATGCCTTGAAAAGTCCAATGAGATCATCAGCGCCCATCGCGACCAGCTTGACCTGCTTGCCAAGACGCTGGTTGAAAAGGAGACCATGGATGATGCTGAGGTCCGGGAGCTTCTTGGATTTGAGCCTCTGCAGAGCGTAACAAAGCTGGTTTAAAGAAGATGACTGATCTGAAATTCAAGAGGAACTTCTGCATTATCGCTCACATAGACCATGGCAAGAGCACCTTGGCTGATCGATTCATCGAGAAAGCCAGGCTTTACACCACAAGAGGCCCTGTCCAGAACCAGATACTGGACAACATGGACATTGAGCGGGAGAGAGGCATAACCATAAAGAGCCAGGCCGTGACGATGCCATACACCGCCAAGGATGGCAACACCTATGAGCTTAACCTTGTAGACACCCCGGGCCATGTCGACTTCTCCTATGAGGTCTCAAGGGCCATAAGCTCCTGCGAAGGAGCTCTTCTTCTCATTGACGCTTCCCAGGGCGTCGAGGCCCAGACCCTGGCCAACATGTACATGGCCATAGATCACAACCTTGAGATCATACCAGTCATCAACAAGATCGACCTGCCAAGCGCCGATATTGATGCCTGCCTGCATCAGATTGACCAGGACCTTGGCCTGGATGTGGATTTGACTGTCAAGGTGTCAGCCAAGACAGGCGAGGGCGTGGATGAGCTCTTCGAGCAGATAGTCAAGCTCATTCCTTGCCCCAAGGGCGACTCAGAAGCCCCTCTCAAGGGCCTCATATTCGACTCGCATTACGATGCCTATCGCGGCGTCATAGTCAACATCCGCATGATTGATGGAAATCTGACAGAGGGCCAGGAGATCAAGTTCTTCCACTCTGAGCTTTCATACAAGGTCGAGGAAGCAGGAGTCATGCAGCTTAGCCTGGTGAGGACAAAGACCCTTCAGGCTGGCGATGTAGGCTATTTCATAGCAGGAATAAAGACCATAGGGGACCTAAGAGTCGGAGACACAGTAACGAGCCTTGAAGACCCCTGCCTAGAGGCCTGCGAAGGCTTCAAGGATGTCAAGCCTGTGGTGTTCTCATCAATCTATCCCGTGGACACCAACGACTACGAGGAGCTTGCCCAGGCCATGGAGCGCCTGAAGCTCAACGATGCCTCTCTAGTCTATGAGAAGGACAGCTCCGCTGCCCTTGGACAGGGCTTCAGATGCGGCTTTCTTGGCCTGCTTCATCTTGAGGTCATCCAGGAGCGCATAGAGCGGGAGTTCGATCTATCCATAGTCTTCACAAGCCCCTCTGTAAAGTACCTGATTCATATGAAGAACGGAGAGGTCCTTGAAGTGGACAATCCCCTGGATTATCCCGATCCGATGCGCATAGATTACGCAGAGGAGCCAGTCATCAAGGCAAGCATCATCACTCCGGTCCTGTATGTCGGCCCTATCATCAGCCTTTGCATGGAGAAGAGAGGAACCCAGGTTTCAATGGAGTACCTTGATTCCAAGCGTGTGGAGATGATCTATGACATGCCCCTTGCCGAGGTCTTGTTTGAGTTCTACGACAGGCTCAAGTCCATCAGCCGCGGCTATGCATCATTCGACTACACAATCGAGGGCTATAAAAGGACCGAGCTTGTCAGGATGGACATCCTTGTCAATGGCGAGAGCGTCGATGCACTGAGCCAGCTGGTCTTCAAGGACAATGCGCAGATGCGTGGACGCATAGTCTGTGAAAGGCTTCAGAATGAGATTCCGCGACAGCAATTCAAGATTCCTATCCAGGCTGCAATAGGCGGCTCAATCGTCGCCAGAGAGACAATCAGCGCCTTTAGAAAGGATGTTACAGCCAAGTGCTATGGCGGCGACATATCAAGAAAGCGAAAGCTTCTTGAGAAGCAGAAGGAAGGAAAGAAGCGCATGAAGCTTGTAGGAAACGTAGAGATTCCTCAGGGGGCTTTCCTGGCGGTTCTAAAGAGCACTGACAACGAGCAATAGGAGATGAAGATGCTATATGGGAAGATGAAGGATGGCACAGAGATCCATCTTCATGAGTTGACCAACGGCTTTTACACAGTAGGGCTGCTGGACATAGGAGCTGGCATTGCCTATGTCAAGGCTCCTGATGCAAAGGGCAGGATCGAGACTATTACATTGACCTACCCTGATCTGGACAGCCTGCTTGGATCGACAGCCTATATGGGCTTGACAGTCGGCCGCTTTGCAAACCGCATAGCCAGATCAAGCTTCAGCCTTGGGCAGAAAAGCTTCAAGCTGCAGGCCAATGATGGGAGAAACAGCCTTCATGGCGGCTATGACGGCATAGCCTTCAAGGTCTTCTCTTCGACTTACTTCGAGATGGATGGCAACCTGGGAATCAGGTTCTCCTATCATAGTCCCGACAACGAGGCAGGATACCCTGGGAACATGGATATTGAAGTGGACTATGTGCTCTTCCCAAATGGCAGGCTTTCAATCGGCTACAGCGCCACAGCTGACAAGGCCTGTCCTGTGAATCTCTGCAACCATGCCTATTTCGCTCTCGGCGGCCAGGACAAGGGCCGGGTCCAGGACATTGAGCTTGTGCTGGCCTGCTCCAGCTATCTTCCAGTGGACAGCGAGCTCATCCCAACAGGCCAGATGCAGGATGTTGAAGGAACAGACTTTGATTTCACTTCCCCAAGACTGATCGGCGACAAGCGGTCAGGAGCCTATGACCATTGCTTCTGCGTTGATGGCTGGCAAAAGGAAATCAAGAAGGTGCGTCCAATAGCCCTTGCAGTGGACAGGACAAGCGGAAGAACCCTCAAGGTATGGACAAGCATGCCTGCTGTTCAGCTTTACACCGGCGAATACCTTGGAAGGGAAGGCTATCACAAGAGCTTCTCAGGCTTCTGCCTGGAAACCCAGTACTATCCTGATTCCCCTAACAGGGAGAATTTCCCATCATGCATCCTTCAGCCAGGTAAGCTCTACGAGCAATCGACGATATTGGATTTCGGGGTGACCAAATGAGACCAGTGAAGATAATTGGCATAACAGGCGGATCGGGCTCCGGCAAGTCCACAATAGTCAGGAAGATAGGCGAGGTCTGCCCGGACTTTGTGTTCATCGCCCAGGACAGCTACTATAGAAGTGCAGAGTACATCAACAACTCCAACATCACGGCTTTCAACTTTGATCATCCGGATGCTTTCGACACTGAGCTCTTGGTTGAGCATCTGCAGGCGCTCAAGCGCTTTGAGCTTATCCAGATGCCCCAGTACGACTTTGTTCATCACAGGCGATGCACCCAGACAGTCTTGGTCGAGCCTAGGCCACTGATTATCGTTGAAGGCCTAATGGTGCTTTATGACAAGCGCATACGCGATCTCATCGACCTCAAGCTTTATGTAGACACTCCTGATGACATACGCTTCATCAGGCGCCTGAAGCGAGACATCCTTGAGCGTGGAAGGACAACGGAATCTGTCATAGAGCAGTACCTGAATGTGGTGCGCCCAGGTCATTTCAACTTCATTGAGCCTACCAAGGAGTATGCTGACCTGATAATCCCAGAAGGCGGCTACAATGAGAATGCGCTGTCTGTGCTTATTCCCTTTGTTCGGGAGCTGTCAAAGCAGGACTGATCACCTTCTTCTTCTGTAGATGATGAAATCGTTTTTTATGGCCTTGAAGGAGAAGACAGGCGGAACTGGATCGCTTCCGCCCATGAAGAGCCGGTTGCATCTTAGGATCCTTGCAGCTCCAAGCAAGGTTCCCTTGAAGATCCCATGCTTGTACACAGCTTCAATCATATAGGCAGAGCAGGTTGGCTCATAAAGGCAATCCCTGCCCATATAGGCGGAAAGAGTCTTGCGGTATAGGTATACAGGCCCAAGGTATATGGCTCTTAGGATTCTCTTCGCTTTGTCTGTCATGACAAAAGCATAAGTACAGGCTAAAAAGATTTCAATACTATTTACAAAGCATTTGACTTAAACTTATCTTTAGTCTATAGTTTCAGGTCGGAACAAGAAACTTTTTCCTGGAGGAATATATATGGCAGGTCCAGTATCAAAGAACGCTCACCGTGAAGGTGAAAAGGTGATCAGGAGCCGCTGGGGCGGCGCTATCAAGATGAAGTCCGTTTTCGAGAATGGAAAGCTTCATCATGTCGCTTATTGCGAGAAGACAGGCAATACCGCTCGCAAGGTAAAGGACCTGATGTAGTCGCTTCAGACAGATATGTAGAAAGCTCGTTTTCATAACGGGCTTTTTTTTGCCCTTTGGCTTTCTCTGTTGCTCATAAGACCAATCAATGTGCTATGATTGCAGAGGTGGAGGTCTTATGAAGGCTGTTTTCAAAGTCATTGCCATGCTGCTGTCGCTTGCGCTGATAATAGGCTGCTCTTCTACTGCGAAGGTCAGCGAGGAACCTATGCCCCAAGAGATAAAGCTGGAGACTGCAGAGCCTGCAGTCCAGGCTCCAGAAGCTCTTTCCTATTCACAGGCCTTGGGAATTGCGGGCATGACGGCAACCTTTGATGAGCAGACCATAACAATCAGCTTGCCAGAAGGCACAGACGAAGAGGCCATTGCACTGGTCAGGGAAAGCTTCATAGCCAACAATCCAGTGCTCATGTACAAGCTTGGAGAGTGCAGCTACGCCATTGAGGACGGAAATTTAACCGTCCATGCATCCAACTCCTTGAGCCTTGAGGATGCCAAGCTTGCAGCTTCATCCATCGATTCAGAAGCTCAGGCCTTCATAGACAGCCTTGCCAGCAGCCAGGCCACACTGGACCTTGGCGACTCCCTGATGACTTTCAGCTTGAAGGACAAGGTGCTATCAATCGAATACAGCGGCTATGTAAAAGCTGATATGCTCCAGCAAGCACTTTATGACTTCTCCCAGGCAAGCTCCATTGAGATTGACAGCTTTGAGCTGACAAGCTCAACAGCAGTGGCCCGGCTTGGCGTGCGGCTGTTCAAGGACGAAGCCCAAGGCCTGTTTGATGCCCTTGTCCAGGAGCTTGCCAGGCTCTTCAAGGAACCTGATCCTCAGACCTTCTATTCCATACTTGTCTTCGATGGAGACTTTCTTGTCTTTCTTATGCAGAAAGCTGATATGTCAATCATCTACACAAGCGCCGATCAGGTCCCGATTCTTCTTGACCTGATCGGCCAGCTTGCTCTCCAGGAGCCTGACTTGGCAGCAAAGCTGGAGCCATGCACCTTGAGCGATGACGGAGAGTCCCTGAAGCTCACAACCCAGAGGAACATAGACCTAGAGACAGCCAGTCTTGTTTCAAGCAAGCTTTTTGACATTCTCTATAGCTATAAAAGCCCAATAGAAGAAACCTCCCCAGTCTCGGAGCCGACACTTGAGCCAGAACCAGCATCAAAAGCGCCAGAGCCCGCAGTTGAGACTGAGACAGCACCAGTGCTTGAACCGGTTGTTGAACCTGAGCATGAAGCTCCTATCCAGGTATTGGCTGATGAACCAGAGCCAGTTCAGGAACCAGCTGTTGAGACTGAGCCTGCAGAGCCTGTAGCTGAACCAGTTGTTGTACTGGAGCCCGAAGCTCCTGTCCAGGTATTGGCTGCTGAACCAGAGCCAGTTCAGGAACCAGCTGTTGAGACCGAGCCAGCAGCACCCGCCTCAGTAGAAGCTCCTGTCCAGGTAGAGCCTGTCGTAGAGCCAGAGGCATCAGTCCCGCAAGCAGCGGCTGAGCCTGAGTCATCAGCACCCGCCCCAGTAGAAGCTCCTGTCCAGATAGAGCCTGTCGTAGAGCCAGTGACGTCAGTCCCGCAACCATCTGTTGAACCTGAGCCTGCACCAGTTATTGGGCCAGAGCTAGAAGCTCATGTTCCAGAGAAGCCGGCCTTGATAAGCAAGAGCTTTGCTTTCGATGAAAGGGTTTTTGAATTCACTTTCGGTCCTGAAGGCTTTGAGGTGAAATGCCCTGATGAGCTTGAGCCAGCCTTGCAAAGAGAGATGCTGGCCATCCTCAAGCGCATGGACCTAGGGCTTGCTTCTCCTTCTGTAGAGGAAGGCAGGCTTGTCTATTCAGGCAAGGCTGCTGATGAAGCTGCTATGGAAGGGCTTGTTTCATCCTTTGAAAAGGCTTTCAGAGCTACAATCGAGCAGGAAAGCTTCTTTGCTCCAATAATCGACAAGCCATTGAAGGACAATACAATAAGCATGCTTTATACATCAAAGGGCGTGGATATCAGGGCCTATGCAGAGCTGCAGGCTGCCATAAATGAAGCAGGGGCCTTCCTGGCCCTTGATGCTGGACCAAGCTTTGCTCAGGCTGCCAAGGATCAATGGCTCGATGCCTCCATAGCCGGAGAGCTCGCCTGCATTGTCAGCTATGATGCTGTCCAGGATGACGGACAGGTTGTAAGGATATTCGACTTTGATGGCTATAGGATGGCTGTGCTTAGCTATTCAGAAAGCCTGAATGCTCTTGCTGCCATGGCAAGGCAGAGAAGCGACCTGGTCATTGTCCTTGATGGAGATGGACTTGTCCAAAATCAGGAAGGCATTGACCTGGTCATAGGACCAGATGCTTCGATTGGACTTTTGAAGGTCATAGTCGATGATACAGGTGCAATTGCACTCAAGAAGGTTGACGCCGCTTATAAGGAGGACGACGCAGCAATGAAAAAGATTGATGCCATAATCGCCAAGGCTTCCTCCATCGTTGTCGGAACCCTCTCTATGGATTTGCCCAATGATGAAAGCCTTAGCCGATGGACAGCAATGGGCAAGGCAGTCTGCTTTGCCGCCAGCCAGGCTCTTGGTGCAGATTTCTCTATAATTGAATCAAGGTTCATCTCCGCATCTCTTAAGAAGGGTGATGTCACAGTCTCTGACATAATGAAGGTCCTTCCCCTTGACCTGCGCGTTGCAGCATCGACAGTGTCTTCAGAGGAGGTCTACCAGGCCTTTGAGAAGGCCTACAGTGCCTATCCCCAGGACTATGAGGGCTTCCTGCAGAGCGAAATTGATGTGATCTTCAATCCGTCAGCTGCACCGGGAAGCAGGATCCTTGGGCTTTATCTGAATGGAAAGCTGATGCCAAGGCAGGGGGAAAGCTACTCGTGCATCAAGGTTGAGGACAAGGGAATGAGGCTTCGCGACGCTTTGGCCGAGAACCTGGACAACCCTTGGACAAGCCAGTGAGGTTCAAGGACTTTTTATTTGAACCGTATTGACATTAATCAGCCTTTGCGATAATTTACTTCTGTTGCATTCCCCTGTAGCTCAGTCGGTAGAGCTGGTGGCTGTTAACCACCCTGTCGGCGGTTCGAGTCCGTCCGGGGGAGCGAATGGATGGGCTAAGCCGTTTGGAAACAGGCGCTTAGCCTTTTTTATATCCTTTTGATTCTTGTCTTATCTAGCCAGCTCTTGATTTTTGGCTCCAGGAGCTTTGAGACATTGGCCTTGGAGATAGTGGCAAGCCAAGACTGCAATCAGCCCTAAGTCCAGGCTTGCTTTGTTTCCCCTGATGTTGCTTTTATGCTATTATGCGCGATAGAGGCCTTAATTTATGAAAGAGCAAAGAATCAAAAGAGTAGAGGACAGGATGAAGGCCATGGGCCTGGACAGCTTGATAGTGTCCAATCCCATGTCCATCAATTATCTCTCGGGCATCCTCATGGAGCCTTATGAGAGGATGTTCGTATTGCTTCTAAGAGCCAATGGCAAGCATGTCTTCTTCCTGAACAAGCTATTCAATATATCTCAGAAGGACTTTGAGGAGGTCTGGTATTCAGACACTGATGACTATGTAGGCCTATTAGCAGACAAGGTTGGAGAGGGTAGGCTTGGAGTTGACCAGAGCTGGCAGGCAAGGTTTCTGATACCTCTTATGGAGCGCAAGCCAGGCTTGAAGGTCTCTCTTGGCTCAAGCTGCGTAGACGACTGTCGCGCGTGCAAGGATGACGAAGAACTAGAGCTGATGAGAAAGGCTTCCCAGATAAACGATGAAGTCATGCTTCTTGCCAAGGCCTTCATTAAGGAAGGTGTTACTGAGAAGCAGGTTGCCGACTTCATTGAGCAGGAGTTCATTGCTCATGGAGCCCAAGGACCAAGCTTCTCCACCATAGTGTCCTTTGGAGCCAATGCAGCAGATCCCCATCACGAGACTGATGACACTGCAGTGAAGCCAGGGGATGTGGTGCTCATAGACATGGGCTGCCGCTATAAGGGCTACTGCTCTGACATGACAAGGTCCTTCTTCTTCAAGGCTGCAGACAGCCTTGATCTAAAGATCCATGACATAGTCCGTACAGCAAACCAGAAGGCTGAAGCCCTTGTGAGGCCAGGTGTCAGGCTCTGC
>Ga0172378_10004884_pt1 | contig 12527 bp, 5 predicted proteins | sample GrowelOW332metaG_FD_119755 | JGI IMG/M metagenome (GOLD analysis project Ga0172378, IMG submission 119755) | Groundwater microbial communities from an aquifer near a municipal landfill in Southern Ontario, Canada - Pumphouse #3_1 metaG | ecosystem: Environmental > Aquatic > Deep subsurface >...
AAACAAAATAGAAAGGCTTCGTGTTCCTTATGAAACATCAGGTATCACACTAGATTCTATGGCTAATGTAGGACATGATTATTCTTCGGGTATTGAACTCCATGCACAGGTAAAAACAACAGATTGGTGGAATATTAATTTAAATGGGAGTTTCTACCATTATCGAATAAAAAATAAAATTGAAGAATTAAGTGGTGAAAAGGAAACCAGCACTAATTATGAATTTATGCTCAATAATGGATTTGACCTTGGAAAATATACAAGAATACAGGTAGATGGAAACTTCATAGGGCCTTCTATCATGACACAAGGTCAGCAGGATGCATTCTGGTATATGAATTTCTCAGCCCGACAGCAACTAATGAAACGAAAACTTACAGCTACACTATCATTTCGGGATGTGCTTAATTCTGCCCGATATACCAATACTATAACAACTGATGACCTGCGATCAATTACCCATATTCGTCCCAAATATCCTTTGATTACCCTATCTCTGTGTTATACCTTTAATAATTATAAACAAAAACAGACTAAGCAAGTAGAAGATCATGACCTTTTTGAGGGAACACATCATTAAACATACAACAAAGAAAAAAGAATAAAAAAAGGAATAAACAACTAATTTCAATATTGTAATTTCGCTACCTTATTTAAATAAATTTTTCTCTCTTCTGAAGGTTCATCAATCCGGCAAGAAAAAAAACTATTGCTCCAACAGAAAGGAATATCCTGTTTTTAAGCAAAATTCCAGCCCATATAACCTCATTCATATTATTTGGCAAATTAAACGGATTAAGAAAAACATTCCACATACTATGACGCAAAGTATTCTGGAAAAAAAGAATAAAAACTCCTATAATTACCATAACAACAGCTGTTCCATTGCCGTTCTTTATAATTGTAGAAAACATAAAGCCCATGCATCCAATAAAAAGAACAGGATACATAACCTGATATGACATATTAAGCAAATTTACGGGAACAAGAAATATAGTACTAAGTATGCCAAAAACGAACATTAATAAAAAAACAAGTAAAAACACCAGTATAAGTCTGAACAGCCATACTTTATATCTATAATTAGGTATGCCAAATAATATTTCCAGTATCCCTGTATCAAGATCTTTCTGAATACCAAAAGTTACCGGATAAAAAATAAGGAGAATGGCAGGAAAAAGAATATTACTATATACAAAAGACTCATCCGGATTATTACCATTCCAGACAGAAATCACAGCAACAAGACAAAAAAAGAACAAGGCCGATAAAAAAAACCATAAAAATTTTCCTCCAAAGATATTCCCAAAATTATAACGGACCATCTTTAAAATCCAAAGAACATTATTCCTTATTTTATTATTTTTAATCATTTTATACGTTACTTTTTAAATATTATAAGCCGATACTCTAACAATCTATATCTTACTAATTTTCTAATTAAAATCAGACCTCAAAATTTCCTCTTTATTTTAGTCCCTTAATAAGACACAAATAAGCATCTTCCAGCAAAGGTATTACAGGTATTGCTCCTTCTCCTGGTTTCTCTTTTGAAATAATCCTTACCCTTACATTCTCTCCTACCATCATATGATAAATAATCATCTTCTTGTCGGGTAAACTTTCGAATTCACTGACAGGCATTTCATACTGCCACACAAGATTCTCTGCAAGATGAACCATTTTAGAAATAGAACCGTTATATTTCACCTGACCGTGAATAACCACAGCAACCTGATTACAGGAGCTTGAAATATCTTCAATGATATGAGTTGAAAAGATAACAATTCTTTCACGACTCAGCTCCACAAGCAAATTACGAAAACGAATTCTTTCACGTGGATCAAGCCCTGCTGTAGGTTCATCCACTACCAGTATTTTAGGCAGATGAAGTAAAATCTGAGCAATCCCTATTCGCTGTTTCATACCTCCAGAGAAGGATCCTATCTTTTCCTTTGTATGATCGTCCATGTGAACCGCCTTAAGAACATACTCAATACGTTCCTTACGCTGATCGTCATCTTTTATTCCTTTTAATAATGCCTGATATTCCAGATAATCCCATGAAGACATATTCTCATACATACCAAATTCCTGAGGAAGATATCCAATATATCCCTGCAATTCCTCTCTCTTTTTCTGAGTATCTATCCCATTGATAAATATTTTACCATAACTCTGCTCATAAATTCCACAGACTATTCTCATCATAGTTGACTTTCCGGCTCCGTTTGGACCAAGCAGACCGAACATCCCTGTATGAATATCAAGAGATACTCCGTTTAAAGCCTTAAAAGGTATACTGCGCTTTCCAACCACGGGAATTTTTTCTACAATGCGAAATACGGTTCTTCGCAAAGAGCCAAACCTTCCGGTAATACGATTAATATTGATTTTATCTTCATACAGATATCCTGAAACGACTGAAATAATAAGCCCCAGATACCAGATTACTGCAAAAGTCAATATTAAACCTAAATTCAATGTAATAAAATACAAAAAGACTAATTCCACACCAGGGAGTATCCAGAAAAACACCTTATCCAGTTTTTTGCTCAGATTATCATATATAGATTTTCCGTTTTCATGATAAAGCGAATCCAGACAAACTTTAAACGGTTTCCATAAGGTTCTGACATAGAAATAAATAACCAGAGATAAGATACAGTTCCAGAATGATGTATTTAGATAAAAGAATGTAAAATAGATAAGGAATCCCAGTAACGGCAACTGCCATATCATCTGATCAAAATCTTTTACAAAACGATAATTTTTTATAAGTCCTTTTCTCTTTCTCATATTTAGTCCGCCATTCCATTCACGCGAAAAACGTCCCAGACGATCATATATTTTCACAAGGTTTCTAATCTTAATATGAACAGGCTCATCAGGATTAATTAATTTTGTTCCTGCCTTTTTCAGACTGTTCATAAAGAACCACGTTAATCCCGGTACAAGAACAACAACAAGAATTACGTCAGCCATTCTCAACAGAAAAGAATCTACCTTATAATAAATCAGCAGGAAACCCACCATCATTAATACAAACTGAAGAATACGCAATTTTATATCCAGTCCCTTAAACCATAAAATAGCATTTTCCAGACCTGAATATAATGTTGGGACAAAAACCAGGGTTAAAAGAGTACTCAGACTCAGGCCACCAATAACAACTATGGCAAACGGTGCACCTATCACGCTAACATACTCTGCATTACCCATAGCAAGAGGTATCATTGCAACAATAGTAGTAATAGCCGTTATTAAAATAGGACGAACACGGGAAAGTCCGGCAGTCATCAAGGCTCTTGAACGACGATAATTATGTCTTTTTCTTAAAATATTAGTATAATCAATCAGGATAATTCCGTTGTTTACAACAATCCCCAGTAAAATCAGGAATCCTATAAGGGTATTGGCATTTAGCAAACTATTACCTGTAATAAGCAAACCTATAAGAGAACCTATGGCGGCAAGCGGTATAGAAAATATAAGCACAAACGGAATAAACACCGACTCAAATACTGACGCCAGAATCATAAATATCAGAAGTATTGCAGAAAAAATCAAAAAATAGAAATCACTGTAATCCTGTTCTTCATGAACTACCTCTGCCGCAACTCCTGCCGGAAAAGTATATCCGGCTATAAGATCGTCAATCTGAGAACGATCGTCAGCAAGAATATCATTTGATTGACGTGCATCACTATTAAAGAAATATTGTATACGAATCAGTTTTTCCTGATTTTCTCTTTGTATTCTGGAAAGCCCGTGCGAATAAAACAAATGTGTAAAATCCTGTAATTCATGAAAACCATTATCAGTATCCTCCAGACGAATACTTTTAAGATCATCCATGGTACGCTTTGCATCCTCATCTTCATCCTCAACACTTTCATTTTCTTTCTGCTTAATCAGAATATCATATTCGTCATTATCCTGATTAAACTTCACATTTGTGGAAAATTCTTTGGAAAATGAATTCATCGCACTGGATACATCTTTTGTAGTAACTCCATAATCCGTCATAGTCAAAGGATCAAATATCATATGGACCTCAGGATTATTATCCGAAATATTTAACCTTACACGGGTAATAATATCCATATTTTCAAGATAATATTTAAGATCTTCTGCCACACGCTGCATAGCTTCAAAATTTTCACCTTTCAATTCAATCATTTCACTATTGCTTCCAACACCCAGCATTTTTTGAAATTTATTTGCCATATCTCCGCCTCCGCCAAAAGAATCACTCCCTGATGAAGACTCGTTAACAGAAATTGAGGCCGGATTCATATTACTGGTTAATTTATTTACTTCGGCTTTAATTTCAGCGTAAGTTCTGCCGCCAACCTTCTCAAAATCATTTACCAGATTTACATTTATGGAGGCCTCTTCTTCTTCTATAGAACTGTATATATGATCCTTCTCCGGGAGATCCTTTAATTTATCCTCTATTCTCTGAACCATCTCATCTGTTGTTTCCAACGTGGATCCTGAAGGCATGGTAACAGAAATAGAAAGTTGATTTTTTGTAACCTCTTTAAGAGAATCAACACTTACGTTAAGACTTAGGAAAATGGTAAGAAAAAATAACAGAACAGCCCCCAGTATAGTCGTTAAAGGATGACGCAAAGATGATTTTAGCAACACAAGATAAATCTGCATCATCCTGTTACCGGTATCCATTTTTTCAAATGAAAGTTTCTTTGCTCCCTTTCTTTTCAAAATAAAATGAACTCCCGCCGGAATCAAAAGCAAAGCAACAACTAATGAAACCAAAAGAGTTGATATAATGGAAACACCAATATTTTTCCCCAAAAGCTCCATCAGATAATTTTCAGAAAACAAAAACGGAAGAAAAACAGTAATTGTAGTAAGTGTTGAAGCCACTACTGAACGCCATACTTCTTTTGTACCCTTAAGAACAGACTCATCAGCCCCTTCACCTTTCCCTGCAAACCGATAAATATTTTCCAGTACTACTACGCTGTTATCCAGAAGCATTCCAATAGCCAGTGCCATACCGACAAGTGTAAGACTGTTTAATGTTATATCATAGGCATAAAAAAGATTAAATGCTGTATATACAGAAATAGGTATAGCCAGGGCTATAAATGCTACAAGACGAATATTTTTCAAAAATATCCATAATACAAATATAGCAAGCAGTCCGCCAACAATGGCTAAATGAATAATCTGATTGATATTGTTCTCCATAGTTTCCGCCGAATTGCTCTGCAATATCAGCTGAACATCCTGATTTTCAAGTTTTTTATTAAGGAGAGCAATTACCTTAAGAACTTTATGTGACAAATCTATCTGATTTGCCTGTGAATCATTTACAAGATGCAGCGATACAGCAGATTTCCCGTCTACACGACTGTAACTGGTAGCATCCTTTTCCCCAAACTGAATTTCGGCAACATCTTTTAAAAGAACAGGACCTTTGGCTACAACCAGATTTTCTATATCAGAAACCTTATCATACTCGGCAGAAACATGAACAAAATATAACTTATCTTTTTCTTTCAGATTACCTACATAAGTACTTGACTGAGAGTTTTGGGAAATAAGAGAACGTATTTTAGAAGATGTAATATTATAAGCTTTACATTTCTCTTCATTTAAATTAACCTCTATGGTCTTTTCCTGTCCTCCGTAAACACTTACACCGGCAATACCATCAATATTTTCAAGGTCAGGCTCTATATCCAGATCCGTAACATTACGAACCCTGTCCACTCCACCGCTGCCAATAGCCTGCAATGTCATAAAACGGCTATTGGTTTTTGTAAGATCGACACGGTTAACATTGACTTTAAAATTATCAGGAAGATCACCTTTTACTGCATTAATCTTCTCCTGCAATTTTAGATATGCAAGATTAAAATTTACATTCTTATTATAATAAACAGTAATAGTACCACGGTTAGGTCTTATTGTTGATTCAACCGATTCAATATCACTCATGGTACCAATAGCTTCTTCCAAAGGTATTATCACCTCACTCTCGAAATATCCAAGATCAACTTCTCCTGAAGAACTGCTGGCCTGAACATATAAATAAGGGAGCTCCACATTAGGTAAAAGTTCTACCTTTAATTGTTTATAAGACACAATCCCCAAAAGGGTCAGTCCAATAAACAACATGCTAATAAGTGTCTTTCTATCAATAATAAATCTCACGTTAGAATATTTTATATAAGTTTTTAAGTATCAGAATATCTTCTCTATTTACTTATCTTATCTTTTGCCTCTTCGAACAATTCATATACACATGGAATCACTATAAGCGTTAATAATGTTGACGTAATCATTCCGCCGATTACAGCCAGAGCCATAGGAGAACGCAAAGAAGCACTTTCCCCGAAGCCTATAGTCAGAGGCAACAATGCAAGAATGGTTGTAACACTTGTCATTATAATAGGTCTTATTCTCTGTTGTCCGGCCTGAACAATAGATTCCATTCTGGGCAAGCCTTCTTTCCTTAACTGCAGAATTCTGTCTATTAACAGAATTGAATCATTAACAGCAATTCCAACCAGCATAATTACTCCTATAAAAGCCATTATATTGAAAGACCTTCCCAGTAAGAAAAAAGTAATTATGGAGCCTACAGCCGCCAGAGGAATTGTCAGAAGAATGGTAAACGGATGTAGCAGGGATTCAAATTGTGAAGCCATAACCATGTATACTAGTACAATCGAAAGAATTAATGCAAACCCCAGACTTGACATTGAATCTTCTCTTTGTTCTTCTTCTCCGCTAATATTAATTTTGTAGTCATTCGGCAGAGCAATAGGAGCAATAGCCTTCCGGATTTCCTTAACAGCCTGATCCAATGGCACGTCCTTATCAAGCTGTGCCGTAACTTTAGCTATTCTTGTCTGATCCCTTCTGTAAATCTGCTTTGGCGCTGTGCCTGTTATTATATTTGCCAGTTCATCCACATGAAACTCCTGGCCACCGGATACAATACGCAAATCATTTAAATCAGCCAATGTTTTATCAGGCAACTTCAGCGTAATATCCTCCATTTCGCCTTCTCTCTTAACCTGACCAACAGTCTCACCCTGTAACTGACTTTCAATCTGAGAAACAATTGTACTGACGCTGACATCATACATTCCGGCTCTCATTCTGTCTACCTGCACCTCTACTTCAGGAGAACCCCCTTCCATGGCAGATTCTGCATTATATATTCCGTGAAGATTTTCTATCTTATTTTTAACTTTTCCAGCCAGAGATTCCAGTTCATCAAGTTCTTCACCCTTAATTTCTACAACCAGAGGTGACTGGTCAGTACCGAGAATACTGCTAAGAGCCGTTTCGCCCTGAGTATATCCTATTTCTATTCCGGGAATTTTACCTATTGTATTATTAATTATTTGAATTGCTGAGGATGAAGACAACTCATGTTCTTTGTTAAGATGAATTTCAATTTCAGCCGTATTATCCCCATCCAGAAAATCATTTGTTGCATCATCATCAGATGGACCTATCCGGGTATACATGGTCTCTATATTAGTTCGAAGAACCTGTTTTATTAATCCTTCCAAATTACTTACAGCTGAGGATGTTCTTTCAAGTCTTGTACCTTCAGGCATACGAACGGTTACCATAAATTTACCGGTTTCTGTTTTAGGCATAAATTCTGTTCCTATATAAGGAACCATAAATGCTGATACTCCCATAAGCATTAAAGTAAAAATAATTACAAGCCATTTTTTCTTCAATACCTTTTTCAAAAAATTACCATATCCTTTAACCTGAACCGAACGGGATTCAATTTTAGTCTTATTTTTATAAATAGTATGGAAAAGCATGGGAATGAAAAAGATTGCTACAAGCAAAGAAGACAGCAATGAAAAAGTAACAGTCCAGGCCTGATCTTTAAATAATTCACCGGCAGCCCCGTGCAGATATACAATAGGAAGAAACACCACAATAGTGGTTAACGTGGAAGATGTAATAGCACCACCCACCTGAGAGGTCCCTGTTATAGCAGCATCCCTTACAGATAGTCCGTTTTCATGATTACGGAATATATTTTCCATAACCACGATGGCATTATCAACCAGCATTCCTGCTCCAAGTGCCAATCCTCCAAGTGTCATAATGTTAAGGCTAAGTCCCCCAAAATACATAAGGTTGAAAGTAGCAATAATAGAAATTGGAATAGCCAGACTGATAATAATAGTACTGCCGAATCGTTTCAGAAAGAAAAACAAAACTACAACGGCCAGCAAAATTCCCAGTAATGTTGAATTTTCTACTTCTTTTATTGAATTTTTTATGAATAATCCCTGATTATTGACCAGAGTTAAATCATATCCTGGAAGTGCTTTACGAATATCTTTTAAAGCTTCGTCTACTTCATCTACTGCTTTTACAGTATTGTATTTCGTTTCTTTATAAACTGACAGACCAAGACAACGGGTACCGTTTAAACGTACAATATTCTCCGGATCTTTATTGTGAAGACTAACTTTTGCCAGATTTTTAAGAAAAACAGGAGTTTCAATAGAATCTGTCTCATCTGAAACTTTATATCCTACCAGTATGTTTTCAAAATCTTCAGTATTAGTTAAAAGACTTACTCCCTTGACAACATATTTCATGCCGTTCTCTTCAATAGAACCTCCTGAAATAGAAGAATTAAAGTTATTTATTTTTGTGCTTATAGTACTCATTGTCAACCCATAAGCATCCAGAAGATTCTGATTTGTTTCTATCAGTACTTCACGTTCCTGATCTCCTGTAATACTAACTTCAGCTATTCCGTTCAGACGAATAAGCTCATTACGGATATAATTTTCTGCTACCTTTCTCAGATCATTCATATCTTTGTTATTCTTACTGCTAAGACATAGCGTCATTACAGAAGAAGCGTTAGGATCATGCTGAGAAATACTTATATCGTCAATATCATCCTTATTTTGTGAATAAGAAGTAATTGCTTTCTGTAAATCCAGATATGCATCGTCCATATCCTTATTCCATGCATATTTAACTGAGATTCTTGTAACACCTACCTTTGTTATAGAGGATACCTGAATAACATCAGACTGTCTTATAGCCAGGGCTTCGAGTTTATCGACATACTGACTTTCTATTTCCTCAGGAGGCTTTTCTCCTGCTTCCATATCAATGAACAGACTAGGATTGTTCAAATCAGGAAACAGATCAACTCCCAGCTTATCATATGACAAATAGCCCAGTAATATTACTCCCAGCACAATCATAGTGATGGTTACCGGATATTTTATAGCAAATTCGCTTAATTTCTTCACAACTGTATTTTTTAACAGGTTAAGGATTCTGATTTATATCTGATGGAAAACCAATAACTTGCTCCTCTTTTTTTAATTAATACTCTTTTCTATGTAGCTTATCATTATTGTTGTCCCCGATAAAATTAAAACCTGCAACATTATTATTCCTATTTAATGATTTTTACTTTTGAACGATTTCTTAAGGTCTCATATCCTTTTATAATCAACTGATCATTAATTTTTAGTCCTGATATAATTTCTATATTATCATTGTCCTGATAACCGGTTCTGACATGTCTGCTATCAGCTGTTCCTTTATTAACAACAAACACATATTTACCGTTATTGGAGGAATTCACAAGTTCCTTTGGTATAACAATAACACTGTCTTTATGATCCAGAATAATATCAGTTCTAACGAACATTCCGGGACGTAACTTCATTTTGTTATTATTAATCCTTAATTTTGCGGTGAAAGTACGTGTAGAGGAACTAATAGCAGGAGATATTTCTGTCACGGTTCCTGTTAATGTATCCTCAGGCAAAGTATAGTTCATTGCCCTGATTTTCATATTTTTTTCAATCTCATTGATGTATTTTTCAGGAAGGCTTACTTCCAGTAAAAGCTTACTGTAATCCATCATAGTAACTACAGAAGCTCCGTTACTAACCCTTGTATTCTGAGTATGATAAGGCAGACTCGTGATAACACCCCTGAAAGGTGCTTTAACGCTCATATCACTAAGTTGAATCTGTGCAAGTTCATAACTATTATTGGCATTCACCTTTGACACCTCTGCCTTGCTAAGATCACTCTGTGTAACACCTCCCTTTTCAAAAAGTGACTTTTGCTGTTTGTATTCCTGATTTGAAATATCAAGATTAAGTTTCTTCGCTTCCAGTCCTATCCCATTAAGATATTCAGCATCTTCAACAGCAATAATAGTCTGATTTTCATTAACCGGATCTCCCAGTGAAAACAAATGCCCGGTTCCGGGATTAGTTTTTAGAATATAATCACCGGATATTTTAGTAGAAAGGGTGGCTTCTTTTACAGCAGAAACAGTACCTGTTGTACTAATAGTTTTTTCAATAGATCCGTATTTTACATCCGTTACGGAAACCGGCGATGCCACCTGGGTCTGTGTATCCGAATTTTGATTACTGCATGATGTAATGGCTATCAAAAAAACCGGAATAGCTAATTTTATTATCTTCATTGGTTTATATTTTTCTAATTGTCTTGTTTTATTTATTCTCTATATTCTATCAGATATCTAAAAGGACAAAGTCATAATGATTTTTAGTTCTTAATTCCATTATTATATTGGTAATCTTCTTCTTTAATATTTGTTATTTTCATAAGATTTTCCGGTAAAAGAGGTTTTTGCTTCTCAAAATCATACATCGAATAAATCTTCAGATTAAGCAACTGAATTTTGTAATTTATAAGTGATTGTGCATAATTCTTTTTTTTAGCCGAAAGCTGACTCTGATACTGATTCAGATCCATACCTGTAAGATCTCCGTTGGAATATCTCTCAAGATTAATATCATATGTAAGCTGGGCATTTCGTACACCCTGTTCTGCTATTTTTATCTGAAGTAATATATTGTTCATTGTCCTGTAACAATTACGAATATCCACAACTATTGTCGTTTTTTCATCATCAAAATCCAGTTGTGTTCTTGCCATGCTTGCCTCCTGTGCTTTAATCTTTGCTTTTTTCTCACCCCAGTCTATAATAGGAATGTTGAAAGAGAGAGAAACCGTAGGATTTTTTGTAGGATTTTTATAAATATCTGAGAGGTTTTTATTCTCACCTATTATACCCATTGATAGATTTAGACTTCCGTCGAATTCGTTATCAGCCTTTACACTTAACATATCAAACTGCGAAGTCTGAACCTGAATTCCATATTGACTAAGCTCCATACGTGACTTAAGACCATTATCAATAGCTTTTTTTAAATCTACTTTTACCGGTGTGGAATTAACATCTGCCATTACAGTGATTTCTTCATAAATATCCATCCCAATGTACTGTTTAAGCTGATCCTTTTCATTTTCCAGGGAGGCTTTGGCATTCAATACGGTAGACTGAGCAGAAGAATAATTTAATTCTGCCTGATACAATTCTTCCATTGCAGATAAACCGGCGTCAACCTTATTTTTTATAATTTCATAGCTCTTCTTTGTATTGGCTTCTTCTTCCATGGCTATAGTAAGTTCCATCTGATCCATATATACATTATAAAAATCCTGTGTTACAACCCTTTCTACCGTAAGCTTTTTTAATGCATAAGATAATTTAGAATTTTCAAGATCCAGTTCAATCTCCTTGAGCTGAACTTTTAGTTTATTATAGGTAAATAATGGCTGGGATAAATTCATATAAACGTTATTAGAAAAAACCTCATTATCCCGGCTACTTCCTGCCGTACTATTATTTTTTTGCCATCCGAAATCATCTATAAGAGATACCGTCCCGTTTGTCCATAAAATAGGCTGAGACACTCTTAATTTCCCTGATGAGCCCCATGATTCATTAGTATACCATGATGAAGTATATTCATCAAAAGAACGTTTTTTTGAATAGTTAAAGGGATTTAAACTCAGCGTAAACTGTGATTTTAAAGCAGCTTTATTTGCCTTCAGTGTCTGTTGACTTCTTTCCATACTCAGCAGGGAACTTTGTATCTGGGGACTATTTTTCATAGCTATCTGAAGTGTATGATCCAGAGTAAGTATCTGCTGGGCTAAAAGCATTTTTGTCCCGGTTAATAAAAAAAACGTCAAAAGAATTATTCTTAATTTCATAAGTTTAAATTTTCTCAAAAATTGTTTATTTCTTAGTTATATATATCTATATTATAAGGTATTATTCTATATATTATAATAAATCATTTTACATCCACATTAATTATTCAACCAAGAACCTTTAACGTTCCTTTTCTTTGAAATTACAAAAGCCACAATATCCTGAGCTCTTTTATTGTTTTTCTAATTTTACTGCATCTGCAACAACCATTTGACCTTCAGTCTTATTGCTTAGTTCTACAACTGCCGTATCTGAAGAAAAATAATATGAGCCTAAAGAATTCCAGCCCGCTTCGGCAGAACTCATTTCCAGCATAATATCTTCTTTCCCGTTATCTGAATATACAGTGTAATTATATACCCCTTTGTCACTGCCACGCCGACGACGATGAGAGTCTTCTTTATAAATATATACGTAAACATTA
>Ga0172378_10004887_pt1 | contig 12525 bp, 7 predicted proteins | sample GrowelOW332metaG_FD_119755 | JGI IMG/M metagenome (GOLD analysis project Ga0172378, IMG submission 119755) | Groundwater microbial communities from an aquifer near a municipal landfill in Southern Ontario, Canada - Pumphouse #3_1 metaG | ecosystem: Environmental > Aquatic > Deep subsurface >...
TCATCAGGAAGAAGTTTTTGACTACTTTAAAAATGCAGAAACCGATTCAATAGACGATGCCCTTGATGAATTAGGCGAAGACGAATACTCCGAAGAAGACATTAGACTTGCAAGAATACAATTTATGTCCAAAATGGGAAATTAAAAACAAACTCTAAAAAGGAAAGGGACTGGTTGTAACCAGTCCCTTTCCTTTTTAGAAATATTTATTTTTATTCCGTTCTGCCGGGATAAACCTCCAGAGCTTTTTCTAAAATTATCAAAGATTTTGCAAGATCCTTTCTATCCAGAACATAAGCCATCCTTACCTCATTTTTGCCATAACCAGGAGTAGTATAAAAACCTGAAGCAGGAGCAAGAAATATCGTCTCCTTATTGTATTCAAAATCCGATAGCAGCCATTCGCAGAATTTATCAGAATCATCAACAGGTAATTTTACAGTAGTATAAAAAGCACCCATGGGAATAGGAGAATAAACGCCGGGTATACGGTTCAACCCATCAACAAGAAATTTTCGTCTTTCAGAATATTCCTCATAAGAATCTCTCATATACTCTTCAGTACCGTCGATTGATGCTTCTGCTACAATTTGACCAATTAGCGGAGGACTTAATCTTGCCTGACAGAATTTTAAAACATTCTGTTTAATTGCCTTATTTTTTGAAATCAGAGCACCGATACGGATCCCACATTCACTGTATCGTTTAGAAACAGAATCAATAAGAATAACATTATTTTCAATCCCTTTTAAATGGAAGGCCGAAATATAAGGAGCTCCGGTATAACAAAACTCACGGTAAACTTCATCAGAAAACAGGAATAGATCATATTTTTTAACCAGATTCTTAATCTGATTCATTTCAGAGCGTGAATAAAGATACCCCGTAGGATTATTAGGATTGCATATCATAAAACCCTTTGTTCTGGGAGTAATCAATTTTTCAAATTCCTTCATTGGGGGAAGACGAAATCCTTCATTAATTTTAGCAGGAATAGACTTAATTACCGCACCGGCCACAATCGCGAATGCTTCATAATTAGCATAGGCAGGTTCAGGAACAATAATTTCATCACCGGGATCAAGGCACGACATAAAAGCCACCTCTACCGCTTCACTTCCTCCGCAGGTAATGAAAATATCATCTACATTCGCATCTATATTAAAGGTGTGATAATATTCTGACAATTTTTTTCGAAGAGAGTAAATCCCCTCACTAGGGCTATATTCCAGTATTTTACGGTCTATATTCCGGATAGCATCCAGCGCCTTTTCAGGCGTGTGCAGATCAGGTTGTCCTATGTTTAGATGGTAAACCTTTATTCCCTTTTCCATAGCTTTATTAGCTAAAGGAACTAGTTTTCTGATTGGCGAAAAAGGCATTAGGTCACCTCTTTTAGATGTTTTAGGCATATCCAAATATGATTTATAAAAAGACAAAGATAAAATAACCATTTCAAAATGCAGTCTTTTTTATAGTATAATATTTAAGATAGTAACTTTTTAATAGAAATAAATGTACGATAGTTTAATTTACATTGTCAAAGTTCGGCCATTAATGAAATTTGTGGTTATGTTGATATCGCACAGGTCTGGAATCCTAAATTGGTTTAATCCGTATATTCTTTTCTATAATTAAGTGGAGTTAACCCGGTAATTTTTTTGAATTTCTTGATGAAAAAGGAAACATTGGAAAATCCGCAGGTATAGCATATATTGGTAACCGAGTGATCTTCATCTATAAGTAACTGGCATGCGAATGCTATTCTGATTTCATTAAGGGACTGAATAAATGTCTTATTTACTCTTTTCTTGAAGTACCTGCAAAATGCAGGAACAGATAGATTTGCGATAGATGCGGCTTCTTCGAGTGTTATGTTTTTCTGGTAATTATTCATAAGATATTTATACACTTTGTTAAGCCTGTTTGAATCTTTAACATCAATCATGTTTTGAATATCAAGGATTGTAATGGTCTGATATTCATTGTTTTTGGATATTTTTTCAAGTATTGAAAGCAGAAGAATGATTCTGTTAAACCCAATGGCAGTGGTTATAGAATCAATTAATGAAGTGACTTCTTCAAGGGTCTTTCCGGTAAGTTTAATCCCTCTTTGTGAAAGTTTAATTATTTTAAGGATGCCCTTTGATTCGGGTAATTGCCAGAATTGTTCTCCGAAAATTTCCGGTTTGAAGAGAATGATTTTAATCTCGGAAATGAGCTTGCTGTTTGCCCTGGTGTATTTTTCATCACTTTGCCATCCATGAGGGATGTTTGAACCAATCATAACAAGATCGCCCGGACCAAAATGGACTATTGAATTTCCTATAAATAGGGTGCCAGTGCCCTGTATAACAAGTAGTATCTCAATCTCGGGATGAAACATAATCGGATGGGAAAAGTATTGAAAATGCATGTGTTTCACATAAAATGCATAGTTCATATTTGTTTCAATTTTTTGGAATGATACCTTCATGTTATTATTGTGTTATTTTTAGATACAATACTTTTATCCGATTAAATAATTTACCTATAAATTTAAATCAGTATTAAATAATTGAATAATTCAAAATTTATGAATTATCTAAAACATTCTAAATATAATGAAAAAAAGTGGTTGACTTGGTATCCCTTTGGGGATATCATGCAAAAAACCAAGCTGCTAACTATCCTGTTGCTTTTGGGAGGTTTGTTAACTATTGCTCCGGACATTAGGGCTGGAGATTTAGTTATAACTGCTCAGTAAAAAGGACTTGAAAAATTTTCCGGATCTGGTGGATGGAACGATTATGACATGCTTTAAGTTAGTTGAATGCGTAATAGATAAATCCTTGCGGATTTTAGGTATAAGGTAAATTCGATATGTAATATTCGAGAGATACAAAAAAATTAAGTGAACTTCAAAAAATCATATAAAGAGACAGCGATACTGGAAATGCGTAAACATTTCATTGTTTTGAAGAATAAGTATTTATGTATAAACTAATAAAAAATAAATTTATGAAAATTAATGTTTTTCTGTTTGTGTTGATGTGCATTACATTTATGTCATGTACCCAGAGCGTAACAAAAGACAGTGGCGATATTGTTATCGAAAACGAGAATGTAAAGTTAGTTATACGTGAGGATGGGATATCAAAAAGTCTTTTGTATAAACCCGGTAATGAGGAATGTCTTGTTAAGGGTGAAAATATACCGATATTTTCAGTTACCCAGGAGAGGCCTTATAACAATGAGATTAAATTGGCTTATCCTAATAAGAAGATGACTTTTAATGCGGACTCTATTCGCCGTGAGGGGAACAAATTAATTGTCGGGTTTGAGCTAATCCCATATGAGGCCGTTATTCTGATAAAGGAAACGTCTGATTATATAGGTTTTAGTTTTGATCATTTTATTGTTGCCCCCGGAGATTATAGAGTGAAAATTACTCCGCCACCTGCCGCAGAGCTATGTTTTATACAATTGCCTGTAAAGAACAGAGAACATTTCGGGGAATGGCTTAATGTTAGCTGGGATAATAATATTTCAGTAAATCTTTTAGGAACAGACCCGTATGCAAGAATTGATGCAGAAAAGCGAAATGGATATCGTATAATGAAAGCAGATGCCGTTAAAGCGATAAAACTAAAAGGAGTTGGAGCTGCTTTAATCGTGTGTAAAACGGAAAGTCTTTTAGACAAAATTGCCCGTGTGGAAGAAGATTATCATTTACCATTAGGTGTAAAAAGCAGAAGGAATCCCATTACTAAATTATCTTATTACTGGTCATCAAATGTAAATCCGGGTAACGTTGAAAAACATCTTAAATATGCGAAGATGGGTGGATTTAGGAACATGATGCTTTATTATACTTCTTTTACCAATAGTAATGGATACCGAAATCTCGGTAATTATGACTGGGGTCCAATGTTTCCAAATGGGAAAACAGATCTGGAGAATATGCTTAAAAAAATAAAGAAAGAAGGGATTTTACCAGGTTTCCATTTTCTTCATAGCCATATTGGCAGGGATAGCCGTTATGTTACACCTATACCGGACTCTCGTTTAAATTTGCGCAGGCTTTATACTCTGGCAAAGATGTTAAGCAAAAAGGACACAGTAATATATATAGAACAAAATCCAGAAGGAACAATAATGGCCGATGGTTGCAGGGTTTTGAAAATAGGTACGGAGTTTATTTCATATAAAAATTATACGACCAGTCCACCCTATAAATTTACCGGTTGTACACGAGGTGTTGATAAAACGACAATCAATTCCCGACAGGCAGGAGATATCTTCGGATTGGTAGATATTAGCGAATTTGGGGCTACCAGTATTTATCTGGATCAAAACACCGACTTACAGGATGAAATAGCAGAGAAGATTGCTAATATTTATGATGCTGGCTTCATGTTTGTATACTTTGATGGTTCTGAAGGAGTTAATAGTCCTTTTTGGTATAATGTGGCAGCGGCTCAATACCGGGTTTTTAAACTATTGAAGCCTGAGCCTGTATTTGCCGAAGGAGCAGCAAAGACTCATTTTAGCTGGCACATGCTGAGCGGGGGAAATGCTTTTGATATTTTCAGTCCTGAAGAGATAAAAGAAAAAACCAGGGAATGGCCTGCAGAAGAAGCTCCAAGGATGCAGGAGGATTTCACACGGGTCAATTTCGGATGGTTAGGCTATCGTGTTCCTGATGAAAATACCATAGGCACGCAACCTGATATGCTTGAATATGTTACAAGCAGAGCAGCAGCCTGGGATTGTCCGGTTTCAATTCATGCTAATTTACAAAAACTCGATTCACATCCCCGGACTTCCGATAATCTGGAAGTTTTAAGAAGATGGGAGGAAGTAAGGGCTAATAACTGGTTAACAAAAGAACAAAAACAAGAGTTGAAAAATTTGGATCAGGAACATATCCTTCTTATAAATGAAAATAAAGAATTTGAGTTGCAGCCCTATGATCAAATTAAAAATGTGGCAGGTGGAAGTAGAGATATACGTGCTTTTATCTTCCAGCGACAAAATGATTTATATGTAGTATACTGGCATATATCGGGCAGTAAAAAGTTAGAATTACCATTAAATAAGTCAGATGTAAAACTATATGAAACACTTGGGAAAGAAGAAAAGGTAGAATCAGCAAAGAAAGGTTTAGTTGTAATTCCTGTCAGTAATCGTCGTTATTTAAAGGTAAGTAATATAACAAGGGAACAGCTTATAAATGCTTTTACCAGAGCTAAGATTTTAAATTAAAGATCCAATAAAAAAATAGAAAATTATGAACACAACAACAATTCCAAAGAGTGAATTTGAAGCAAGAATTAGAAAGTTTCAGGCTAATATAAAGAAAGAGAATTTAGATGCCTGTTTAGTACATGCCTCAGAGTCTGATATGGCTCATGTGCGGTATCTGAGTGAATACTGGCCAACCTTTGAGTCGGCAGCCGTTTTTGTACCTGCAGAAGGTGAACCGGTATTACTGGTGGGGCCTGAAAGTGATCTTTACGCCTCCCAGCGGAGTTTTTTTAAGAACATTGAAAAGTTAATAGAATATAGAGAATCTGCAGAACCAGAAATGCCGGATATGTCCTTTATGACGTATAAAGATATTATTTCTAAATATGTTCCGAAGGGAGTTAAAAGATTAGGAATAGTGGGATGGGCCATCACTCCACTACCTGTGTATATGTCCTTAAAAGAACAACTTTCCGGAGTAGAGCTTGTAAAGGCCGATATGACTCTATGGCCTTTAAGATTTGTTAAGAGTGAGAATGAACTAAATTGTTTACGTGAGGCATATAAAATATCAGAATTTGCTGTAGAAGCGATTTTAAATGAGATAAAACCCGGGATGACCGAACTTCAGGTTATAGGAATTGCCCAGCGAGAGATATATAAACATGGTGGAGAATATGAAGGACATTCTCTATATTGTTTTTGCGGAGAATCCACCAATAATGGTATTTCCCGTCCAACGCATAATAAGATTGTAAGGAATGAGGTAATACAGTTAAATATAGGAGCCCGTGTAAGCGGATATTCATCAAGTATAGGAGTACCTTTTTCAATAGGTCCATTACCGGAGCGTAAAAAGCGTTTGGTTAAATTTGGATTGGAAGCTCATAACAAATCTATAGATATGCTCCGTGCCGGTAAGCCGGCAGGTTCAGTTGTCAGGGAATATGAAGCATGGGTAAAGGAACAGGGTTTTGGAGAATATTTGTTGTATGGGCCATGCCATTCAATAGGAATGATGGAAGTAGAACGTCCCTGGATGGAGTCAACTTCGGAATACCTGTTGCAGGAGAATATGACATTTCAGGCTGATACATTTTTCTATGCTAAAGATTTTGGATTGCGTTGGGAAGAAGGACTAATCATAAAAGAGGGCGGTGTTGAACATATGTCCAATAAATTCATGAAATACACCGAGATTTAAATTGGGGAAATAATTGATAAATGGGATTCGGGTTGGTGTAGTTCGCACAGCGAATTACATTAACCCAGTGCAATCAGTCTGTTTCTAAGTGCAGAATTATTGCATCAACCCGAACCTCATTATATGCAAGCCCGAAGGGATTGCATATAACAGAATTTAAACACAATAAAAATAAAAAATAATTATGCGTTATGAAATGATGTTTCCGGATCAAATACGTGAAGCTATAGATAAAAACACACCAGTAGTTATGGCTTTAGGAGTTTTAGAATATCATGGTGAGCACCTTTGTCCGGGAGTTGACACCTTAGTTGTTCAGGGAGCATTAGAAGAGCTTGAGAAAAATATGGATTTGGTTGTTCTTCCGCCGTTTTTTTACGGAGCAGGGTCATATGCTGTTGCCGCCCCTGAACGTAAAGGCGGAATGCACATAGAAGCAGAGACCTTAAATAAGTTTGCACGAGGATTATTTTATAATCTGTTGCGAATAGGTTTTCGCAATATATATGTATTTTTTCATCATCAGAGTGAGAATTTTGTCAGTGGAATGCCAACAGATCTTGCATTCAAACTGGCTGCCAAGCAGGAGATATTTTCATTTATTGAACGAGAAAAAGGTGACGGATGGTGGGGAGAGAATCCGGATTCTTCAAATTATTATGAAGAACATGAAAATGGTTCTGATCCTTTTAGCTGGATACATATTGAGCCATTTTTGGGTACTGAAGCCCAGCGTCAATGGCCTATTGATCATGCCGGTAAAGAGGAAACCTCGTTAATGATGGCCTTTTGTCCCTCGGGTGTTGACATGAAACGTTTTGACGGTAAACATTGGTATGCCCAGTCAGCCCTTGAAGCGAACATGGATTATGCTAATAAGGCAAAGAAGTTTATTTTGAATGATTTGAAAGAACGAATGAGTAAATAGCCTTAAAATGACAGGTAAAGATTTATTAGAATTATTATCTTCCTCATATTGTCGGTCATATTTAACAGGGACACTTGAAAATGGTGTTATAGCAGCATTGGATATCGAAGGAAGGTTGTTTACTATAGTAAATAACCAGGTTGTTAACAGGGTTGTTCCTTCTGCAATAAAGAATCATTTCAAAAAGGGTATATACCAGAATCCCGGTGGTGATGGTTTATGGCCTGCTCCAGAGGGGACAACCATGGGATATGAATATGCGACAGGAAATTGGCGTGTGCCTCCTGCAATTACAGGAGCTGTATGGGAAGTAATTTCCCATACAGACAATCGAGCTGTTATTCGTGCAGAGATAGACCTTGTCAATAATTTACAAATAGGAATTCCCTGTGAATTTGAACGACATATTGAAATTGATAGTGTAGATGGTCGTCTTACCCAGCGAGTAACCGAAGTTATTCGTTATATAGGTAAGAAGACTATTTGTAAAGATGAATTTTTACTGGCACCCTGGTCTCTTTGTCAATTTGAATCAGGGAAAGAGGGAAAAGTAATTTTCCCTACTTCCCCGGATGAAGAACTTTGGGATATGTATGCGTCGTCACAATCACAGCGTAATATAGTTGACGGATTGTATGTTCTTGAAACTAAAACTAAGGATAGGATACAGCTTGGTTTAGGCCCAAAGATTCCCTGGATTGAATATACTATGGGAAATCAATTTCGTATAAAACGTTACGCCGGAGAATTGCCAGCCGATCAGGTATATATTGATATTTCCGATTCTCCTCCCGATCAGTTGCCTTCGTCCCGGGGCGTCAGTTTAAGTATTTATTGTGATCCTGGAGGCTTTATGGAAATGGAGACTTGTGGGGGGTGTCCTGCTAAGCTTACGCCGGGGACTGAGCTTAGTGTCAGGATAACCACGGAATATGAAATAATATAAAATGAATTAAATTACCGGTCATGATTACATACGCCATTTAATATAAATAAAATTTTTATATGAATACTAAAAAGAATAATATAGTTGTAGCAATGCTGTTGTGTGGCTCAATGTTCGCAGTTTTGGGTTTTGCTCTGGGTCTTAATACTTTTTTAATTCCTTTTGTACAAGATGCTTTTAACGTATCAATAGCAGAATCCTATTTTATTATGGCAGCTACTTATTCTGCATATGTTTTTTTTGGGCTTGTTTCCGGAAAAATACTAGAAAAGGCTGGATACAAAGGAGGCATAGTTATTTCATTTATAATTATGGCAATAGGGTTTTTTCTAATTATTCCATCTGCCAAAACTGTTAATTTTTCTTTGTTTTTATTGGCTTTATTTATAAGTGGTTTGGGTCAGGCCCTTTTGACAGGAGCAGTTAATACATACGTTTCTATTATTGGTGATGGGGAAAGTGCAGCAAGACGAATAGCCATGATGGGAGTATGTAATAAGATATTTTATGCTTTAGCATCTCTTGTTCTGGCAATATTTATGGATCTGGGCAATGTTCGCATAAAGGATACCATTCTTCCATTTTACATTATTACAGGAATTTTGTTGATCATGGGTGTTTTGTATTATTTTTCTCCACTTCCGGAAGTCAAGGCTGTTGGAGAGGAAGATGAAGGTGAAGATAATCCTGAAGTTGCTGGATACAGTAGAGACAAAACAAATATATTCCAGTTTCCACATTTATTACTGGGAGTTGTCGCTGTATTTTTTCTTGTTGGAGCACAAACAGTTGCCTTAGGAACGGTGAACGATTATGCTACCATTCTTAATTTATCTTCACCTGAGAATTATATTTGGTTTGTATCTGCAGGTATGGTTATAGGTTATTTATTGGGAGTTGTGTTTATTCCCCGGTATATAAGTCAGACTCAGGCGTTGATAATTTCAACTATTTTAGGTATATTAGTTACATTGTTTATATTAATTGTTTCTGATAAAATATCCATCTATCTTGTTGCTTTACTGGGAATGGCCAATGCCATGCTGTGGCCTGCTGTATGGGCTCTTGCCATAGTCGATCTTGGGAAGTTTACAAAAACCGGCAGTTCATTGTTGCTAACCGGGATTATTGGTGGTGCTGTTTTTTCTCTTTTATTTGGGTATGTTGCTGAAAAAACAAACTATCAGATAGCTTATCTTATCTGTATACCAGCCTATTTGTATGTACTTTATTATGCACTGTCAGGGAATAAAATAAGGATAAAAACATCTAAGAAAAAAATAAATCAATAAAAAAGCCAATATGAATATCCGCAAAAACACTATTTTAAAATGTGGTTTATTTGCAATTATTTTTAATTTTTTCTTTTATACAGGATGTACTCATAGAACGTATAACAGTAATTTTGGTGTTTTTGGCGATAGCTTGTATCTTAAGAATGTACCAGTTCAACCAGGCGAGGATACATGGAAATTTATCGATGATTTGCAATCTCCTATGTGGTCTCATTTTGCATGGGAAGGGTCTGTTTCTGGTCCTCAGCAAGTTGATCTTTCTGATGGAGTGAAAATTGAGATAGAATTCTCTGATAATAAGGGGCGACTTGAGACAGCATATGAGGATCTGTACTCATTCCTTGCTGCTGGAAGTATACCTTCTGACAATGGTAAGTATATTATTAAAACCATTGAAGATAAAACTCTTAATGGAGAATCATTCAGGATTGATATTCAAAAAGATATCTGCCGAATAATGGGTGGTGATGCTGAGGGTGTTAGGCGCGGAATCTTTTACATTGAAGATGAGATGCTTCGGCACCGTGGTCCTTTTCTTAATATCGGAAAAGTTGAAAAACATCCTTTTATTAAAAGAAGAATCTCACGTTGTTTTTTTGGACCCATTAAACGTTTTCCAAAGATGAAGGACGAACTTATGGATGACGTTAACTATTATCCCGATCAATATCTAAATAGGCTGGCTCATGAAGGAGTTAACGGACTTTGGTTAACTGTTGAATTTCGCGATCTTGTTGCTACTTCTTTTACACCTGAAGCTGGGAAAAATAGTGAAAAGCGACTTGCGAAATTGAAAAAAACGGTGAATGCATGTTTGCGTTATGGTATTCGAACTTATATTTTTTGTATTGAACCAAGGGCTTGGGATACTAATAGTCCTGTTCTGAAAAATTATCCGGAACTGGCTGGTGTTAAAAGTGGATCAAGATACTTTTTTTGCCCTAATAGCAAAACGGCGTATAAATATCTGTATGAATCAGTAAATACGATTTTTAAATCTGTGCCTGAGTTAGGAGGTATAATAAATATCTCGTATGGAGAAAGGGGAACAACATGTTTGAGTTCTTTATCTTCCCGGTCTCAGTATAAAGGTTCTATTGATTGCCCCCGTTGTGCGAAAAAGAAACCATGGGAAATATTATATGCCTCTTTGTCAGCAATGGAGCAAGGTATGCATGATGCTGCACCTGATGCTGAACTGATAAGCTGGCTTTATATACCACAACCACAGAGATTTGTTTCCGGAGATTCATATGCTCTTGGCGATTGGGTATATGAATTGCCAGCTCATACACCAAAAGGGGTAATACTTCAATTTAATTTTGAATCAGGAGTAAGCAGAAATGAATTTGGAAAACTTCTTGTTGGTGGGGACTATTGGATTTCGAATCCTGGTCCTAGTTCAAGATTTAGTAAGATAGCAAAAATTGCCAGAGATAATGGCACTGAGGTTTCTGCTAAGATACAGACAGGTAATTCCCATGAAGTGGCTTCAGTACCATTTGTGCCTGTTCCTTCATTACTATACAGAAAATTTAGTGCAATGAGAAAATTAGGTGTTTCCCACACTATGTTATGCTGGTATTTTGGGAACTATCCGGGTTTGATGAACAAGGCAGCTGGATTACTTTCTATGAAACCTTTTCCTGAGAACGAAGAAGTATTTATGAATCAGCTTGCTTCAATATACTGGAAGAAAGATGATATTTCAAAGGTTGTTGAGGCATGGAAATATTTCAGCGAAGGTTACCAGAATTATCCTCTAACTAATCTGTTCCAGTATTACGGGCCAATTCATGATGGTCCTGTTTGGCCTCTTCTCCTTAAACCGGCTGATGCACCATTATCACCAACATGGCAGATAAGATCCTCGTTAACACGTAAGTCCTGGCCGCCCAGTGGAGATCGTATTGGAGAATGTATCGGGGATGTTCTAACTCTGGAGGAAGTAGTTGAATTAACCAGGCGTATGACAACTTCATGGGAAAAGGGTCTGGCAATATATAAAGGATTAAAAAATCATTACAAAGATGAACCGGAGCGGCTTTTGGACATAGGTGTTGCACAAGCCCTGGGTATTCAGTTTCGAAGTGGATACAATATTCTTAATTTCTATTTTCTGCGTGAAAAGATGTTCCGCATGGATGATAAGAAACGTCTGGACATCCTTAAACAATTAAGTGATATTATTAAGGATGAGATAGAATTGGATAAACAACTACTTGTATTATGTGAAAAAGATTCCCGTCTGGGATTTCATTCTGAAGCAGAAGGATATAAATATTTTCCGGCGAAGATAAAGTGGCGTATGAAACAATTACAAAATGTTCTGTCTTATGATGTGCCGTTAGTAAAAAAGACCATCAGAAATGATCAGCCATTATTTCCTGAATTTACAGGGAAAAAACCAAAAGGAGCTGTAGCTGATTGTATTGCTACAGATGATACCTTTACTCAGGCTGATTCTGGATTTGTTCTAAACAATAATCTTAAATGGCAACATTGTAATTATGGTTCAGAGAAACCAATTGTGCAATGGGCATCAGCTTATAGTAAAAAAGACTTATATATAATAGTTTCTAAAAAAGACGTTACAGATTTGGTCAAAAAAGAATCCCCAGCGAGAAATATTGAGGTTAAGATCGAATCAAAACGTTTATTTCCTGCCAGTCATTTTATATTTAACTCAGATAATGCAAATGCCTATGGTGACCCAGTACATATTATAGGATATCCTTTGATTTACAGGGCTGGTATCAGGGAATTAAATAAAAAGGGAATAGGGTATTCTGTATTACGTATTCCTTTTTATAAAATTGGATTGGAAGCAGAAAAGCTGCACCCAATACGTATTGATGTAATAGTAAGAAACGGAGAGAGAGGATCCAGCTCATGGTGTCCAAATAATCCTCTAACACCTCGA
>Ga0172378_10004889_pt1 | contig 12522 bp, 9 predicted proteins | sample GrowelOW332metaG_FD_119755 | JGI IMG/M metagenome (GOLD analysis project Ga0172378, IMG submission 119755) | Groundwater microbial communities from an aquifer near a municipal landfill in Southern Ontario, Canada - Pumphouse #3_1 metaG | ecosystem: Environmental > Aquatic > Deep subsurface >...
CACCGAGTCCGGAAGTCTTCTGACTATTTTCTGCACAATGCCTGCGATTAAGCACACAATGGTGAATCTATTCAGCGAATTCACCGCTACGGCAGTGCTTGTGTTCCTGATTCTGGCTCTTTCCACAAGCGGAAATCTAACTTCATTCTCAGGCAGGCCTGTGTCAACAGGAAGTCTCGGAGGGTGGCAGATCACCGCGGTGATTATGTCTCTGGGAATGTCTTTGGGCGGTACCACGGGCTATGCGATGAATCCTGCGAGGGATTTGGGCCCTCGATTCGCACACTTCATTCTTCCTTTGAAAGAAAGCAGCGGATGGGAATATTCATGGGTCCCGATTGTGGGCCCTCTTGCGGGAGCGGCATTCGGAGCTGCAATGTATCTTCTTGTCTATTAGCACATTATTAATATGGGATGGATTTGGACTGTTCTTCTTATTCTGCTTATCGCGAGCACTATCCTCATCATCATCTTTGACGACGGGGATTCAGGTAGGAAGATTGCTTGGATTCTGATTATTGCGGCGCTGCCTGTGATCGGACTGGGGCTTTATATGCTGATCGGGATCAATTATCGACATTCTTGGTATTTCAAACGCAAGCACAAGAACTTCATTACCACTTTTATTGAGAATTCCTCTGCCTCTACGCGTAACATTCTGTTTTCGCACGGAGTGGAGAAGAAGGTCAAGACCGAGTTCAAGCCGTTGTCGAAACTCCTCTCGAAAGACACTTCCACAACGGTGAGCGATAACAATAGTTTGGAGATTATCGTGTCAGGGGCAAGAAAGTTCCAGCTTCTTATGAATGATCTTCAGAATGCCAGACATTCGATCCATATGGAGTATTTCTATTTCCGGAAGGACAGCGGCAGCAAGCAGATCAAGGAGATGCTGATGAGAAAGGCTCGCGAGGGGGTGAAGGTTAAATTCATCCACGAGAACATAGCGAATTTGATGATCGGTGCCAAGTACTACAATGAGATGAAGAATGCGGGGGTGGAAGTGGTCAAGTTCACGAAGACTCATCTTCCCTTCATCAATTTCTTCACTCAGCTCAATTACCGTGACCACAGGAAGATTGTGGTCATTGACGGGGAGATTGGCTACACCGGCGGAATGAACATCAGCGATGACTATTTTCTCAGATGGAGGGACACTCATCTTAGGCTCACGGGCGACGCCGTGGCGGGGCTTCAGTACAGCTTCTTGAACACTTGGATTACGGCCGGAGGCAGCGTGGAGCCTCATTTCCCTCATTATTTTCCTCAGACTCAGCCTTCCGATTCTTCTCCGGCTGGGGCCTCCCTCTCGGCCCAGGCCATCGACTCGGCCCCGGACTCCGCGGTTCGTAACTCCTTGGCCGCCAACCCGACCACATCGGTTCTGTCCGGTCCCGAAACAGAAAAAAACGAATTCTCGGAAGACACACTGTCGCTTACTGAGAAACTTGCTGCCGCTCCAATCCAAAACCTTGACATCTCCCTCAAACTTAAGGGTCACAACAAACTTGTCCAGATTGTACCTGACGAGCCAGATTCCTCATGGCCTATTATCCAGATGGGAGCGATATGGGCAATCCAGCACGCAAAAAAATACATTTACATCCAGACGCCCTATTTCGTTCCTCCGGAATCAGTTCTCACGGCACTCAAGACCTCCGCCCTATGCGGAGTCGACGTCAGAATTATGCTCCCTAAAAAGGCAGACCTTTTCTTTATGGGTCCTGCGAACAAATCATTCTTCGAAGAATGTCTCGAGGCCGGAATTAGACTATACGAAAGATCAGGTCGCTTCATCCATTCCAAGACATTCGTCTCAGACGACTACATCTCCGAAATAGGCTCCGCCAATATGGATTTCAGAAGCTATACGATTGATTACGAATTAAATGCCTACATCTACGACAGCGACACAGCCCTTGTCAACAAAGCAATCTTCTTGAAAGATATGGAAGCCTGCAAAGAAATCACTTTGGAAGACTGGATCTCCAGACCTTGGTATCTGAAGATCATCCAAAGAGTGATGCGCCTCTTCGCCCCTCTGCTGTAGCTGTGCGAATTTCTAATTTTTACGTACATTTAGGAAAACTTTCAACTGATGAAAAAAATAATAATCTCACTTGGGATGATGGCTGCCGTATGGGCATTTTGTCTTGATGCAAATGGCCGAAATCCGAACAGACAAGAGGCGCAGGCGGAGGAATGGCAATGGAGGGGAAAACGAATCACTTCCTCAAAATGCCAAAATGCTTCAAACACATGGATGAAGTTCGAGACGAGCATCACTCTGACAGAGATTCCCGCAATAGTAAAAGCAGCGATAGCTTGTGACACAAAGTATTGGCTTTGGATTAACGGGGAACGGGCAGTTTTCGAAGGCGGTCTGAAAAGAGGGCCGACGCCGGAGGACTCGTATTACGACGTCGTGGACATCGCGCCTTTTCTGATGAAAGGAGAGAACAAGATTGAAGTTCTCACATGGTTCTTCGGAAAAGAAGGATTCTCCCACAAGAGCAGTGGAGTGGCCGGCCTTGTGTTCGATTGCCCGGGAATCGGACTTTTCAGTGACAAAAGCTGGAAATCCACTTTGGAGACAGCCTACGAGAACACTCCGAGTGACAATCCCAATTACAGGCTGCCTGAATCCAACATTCGCTACAATGCTACGATAGAAAAAGGGATCACAGGCAGCACACTGGAGATCGGTGCGGCAGAGTCCGCGCCGTGGAACAAACTTTACCCGCGGCCTATTCCGCTATTCAAGGATTATGGAGTAAGGGAATATGAGAACCGGCCGACCAATGATAGCAAGACAGCGGCCAAAAGGATAGAAGGGACGGAAGAATGGATTGAGTGCAAGCTCCCATACAACTGTCACGTCACACCTATCCTTGACATCGATTCCGAAGAAGAAGGAAAACTGATCAAAATACAGACAGACAATTACGACTACTTAGGACAGGACGGGATTTCGGTTAGAGCCGAATATGTCACCAAAGCAGGCAGACAAAGTTACGAATCGCTCGGATGGATGAACGGACACACTGTCCGATACATGATCCCCAAAGGAGTGACAATCAACTCATTATCCTATCGCGAGACAGGCTACGACTGCGATTTCACCGGAAAATTCAGTTGCAGCGATCCATTCTTCGAGAAACTGTGGGCAAAAGCGGAGCGCACCTTGTACGTCACTATGCGCGACACGTATATGGATTGTCCCGACAGGGAAAGGGCTCAGTGGTGGGGCGATGCCGTGAACGAAAGCGGGGAGGCTTTCTACGCTTTGAGCTCGTCAGCGGCAGATCTGACAAAGAAAGGGATGCTGGAACTTGTCTCCTGGCAGAGACCCGACGGAGTGCTGTACTCCCCCGTCCCCTCCGGCAACTGGTACAAAGAATTGCCCGGGCAGATGCTTGCGAGTGTAGGCTATTACGGTTTTTGGAACTACTACCTGAACACCGGCGACAAGCTCACGATTGAAAAAGTCATAGACGGGGTGAGGAGTTATCTGGACGTATGGAAGCTCAAACCAGACGGCACACTGGAAGAGAGGCACGGCGACTGGTACTGGGGCGATTGGGGCAAATTGCAGGACAAGCAATTGCTGTTCAACGCATGGTACTATCTGGCGTTGAAAGGCTACGGGAATATGGCGAAGGTCACGCTCAGAAGAGAAGAGGCCGAGTGGGCGGAGAGCGCTATGAAGGCTTTCAGAGAGGCTTTCAACAAGGCTTTCTGGGATGGAAACGGTTATCGTACAAAGGATTACGAAGGCAGCTACGATGACAGAGCTCAGGCATTGGCCGTGGTCGGAGGCCTTGCGGACAAAGAGAAGTATCCACAGTTGGAAAAGGTGTTCGAGACATCATTCCTTGCCAGCCCGTATATGGAAAAATACGTGATTGAGGCTATGTACATGATGGGGGAACAAGAAAAGGGGCTTGAAAGGATGAAAAGGAGATATGACAATATGATCAACGACTCACCCTTCACAACTCTATACGAAAATTTCGGACAAGGGAATGACGAGAATGACTACGGCACGAGAAACCACGCATGGAGCGGCGGCGGTTTGACCATATTGGCACAATATGTCTGCGGGATTTCCCCACTTGAACCAGGATGGAAAAAGATTCTAATCAGACCGGCACTCTCAGGCCTGACATTCGTCAGCACAGAAAACGTCACAGTGGCCGGGAAATACGCAATATCCATAAGGAGAGAGGGAAAATCCTTCAATATGAATCTTGAGATTCCCTCCGAGGGCGTTCTGTGCGTCGACACAAAATCAGTAAGAATTGACGGCAAAAAAGAGCGCTATCTCAAGAAAGACGGAAACGACTACATATTCAGCGTCAGCAAAGGGAAGCACACAATCGTCTATTAGATGACAACAATGCGTAAATACGCAAAAATATAGTGTGGATTATTATTCAAATAACTGTCGCTTTAATGAGAGTTTTTGTGTAAGTTTGCTGAAACATAATTAATTTTTCAGATGAAAGGCAAATATATTTTTCTCGCAAACGGCTTCGAGGAAACGGAAGCCATCACGACAATAGACATCCTGCGCCGTGCTGGAATTGAAGTCGAGACCGTGTCGATCCACAAAGACAAATTCGTCGTCGGTTCTCACGGCATCCCTGTCGTGGCGGACCTGACCTACGGTGAATTCAAAGAGAATGTGGTACTTGACGGAACCGATTCCGACGACTTGATTGTGTTTCCGGGCGGCATGCCGGGCACTAAAAGGCTTGCCGAGGACGGGGAAATCATCAATTTTATGAAACTCCACTATGCGGAGGGAGGATCGCTGGCAGCCATTTGTGCAGCTCCAGGACTCGTCGTGTCACAGCTTCCGAGCCTGAAAGGCAAAAGATTCACATGCTTCGAAGGCTTTCAGGACGCCTCTATCGGCAAAGGCGGGATCTACGATCCGAAGCCTGCTGTAATTGACGGTAATCTGATAACAGGACGCGGCGCGGGATGCGCGGTACAATTCGCATTGGCGATTGTCGAGCATCTTGAAGGAAAAGAAACCGTGGAAGAAGTCAAGAAAGGACTTCTGGTCTAACGCTCAATGACCACTCTTTCAATTCTTCTCGGTACGGAAGTCATTATCTCGTAAGGAATCGTGCCGAGAATATCGGCGATTTCCGTAACAGTGGGATCGTCTCCGAACACAGTGACCGTGTCCCCTACCTTGGCATCGACACCGGTTATGTCAAGCATACACATATCCATACAGATGTTACCAATAGTCTTGACTCTGTGTCCGTTCAACGAAAAAGAAGCGTGACCGCATCCAAGCCTTCGGTCCAGTCCGTCGGCATAACCGACGGGAATGGTGGCAGTGACCGTGCCCTCGGGAGCAATCACACCGTGGCGTCCGTAGCCTATGGCACCGTCAGAAGGCTCCAACTTCTTAATCTGCAATATCTTGCACTTCAGGGAAGCGACCGGTGACAGCTTTACTCCAGGCAAAGCGCTGATTCCGTAGATCCCGACGCCAAGACGAACCATATCGTACTGATGCTGAGCGAAACGCTCAATTCCAGCGGAATTAAGTAGATGATACATAGGCTTGCACCCTATCTTTCCGGCGATGAAGTCAGCGTTGGCCTCGAACATCCGGATCTGCCCCATCGTTATTGAGTCGCAAGAAGGATCCTCGGCAACAGCAAGATGAGAGTAAACTGATTTCACTTTAACCTCGGCGCAAGTCTTGAGAAAATCCGTCAGTTCCCTTAGCTCTTCGGTCATAAAACCGAGACGGTGCATCCCGGTGTCCAATTTGACGTGTACCGGAAAATCATGCAATCCCCTTTCGCGCAGTACTTTGCAAAGAGCCTTCAAAGAGTAGAGATTCGGGATTCCCGGCTCAAGACGGTTGTCGATGATCTCGTTGAAAAAATCAGTTCCTGCTGTGAGCACAAGAATCGGCAGACTGATTCCGGCCTGCCTAAGTTCCATTCCCTCAACAGGATAGGCAACGGCAAGATAGTCCGCTCCCGCTCTTTGAAGCATAGCAGCCATCTCAACGGCACCGTGTCCGTAGGCATTAGCCTTCACCAAGACAAGCATTTTGGTGGACGGCTCAAGTTTTGTTCTGAAATATCTGTAATTTCCGATAAAAGCCGGATAACTGAGTTCCAACCTCGAAAAATCATCGTTCTTTGCCATAATCAAATTCTAAAGATTGGCAAAAGTACCACTTTTCTTAAAATGAATGACAATAATTTTAATATTATCACGATATTTGTAACAATCAAAACATAAGAAATATGAGCATCTGGTTAATAATCATTTTGGTGATGGTGTTGAGTTACATCGTCCAGAACACTCTGCAAAGCAGATTTCGCAAGTACTCGAAAATTCCGACAGAATCAGGAATGACGGGAGCGGAGATAGCCACCAAGATGTTGCACGATAACGGGATCTTCGATGTGCAGGTCATCTCGGTCAAAGGTCAGCTCACCGACCATTTCAATCCCGCTAACAAAACAGTGAATCTCAGCGAAGGCGTGTATTCCCAAAGGTCAGTGGCAGCCGCTGCCGTAGCTGCGCACGAGTGCGGCCACGCCGTTCAGCACGCCCAAGGTTACGCACCTCTTAAAATGCGCTCCGCATTGGTCCCGATTGTGAATTTCGCTAACAACACGGTTCAGTGGGTGCTGCTTCTTGGAGTCCTGATGGTCAACGTGTTTCCGGCTCTTCTATGGCTCGGAATAGCGCTTTTCGCTATGACAACCCTGTTCAGTCTTGTGACGCTTCCCGTGGAAGTGAACGCAAGTATGAGAGCGATCACATGGCTCAAAAGTGCCGGAATAACAGACGAAAAAACTCAGCCGATGGCGATAGACGCTCTTAAATGGGCGGCTTACACTTATGTGATTGCCGCAATAGGCTCGCTCGCGACTCTTATCTACTACATTGCGATGGCATCGCGCCGAAACTAAAAATAACGAATGGAAAATATGGATCTTGGCTCCATCGAGGAGCTTATCGGGGGACGAAAAGTCAGCGTCTCCACTGAGACAATGCAGGCTGTGGCTGACTGTTACTCCTTTCTTGAAAAATTCAGCGAAGGAAAAGTCGTGTACGGAATCAACACAGGATTCGGCCCCATGGCCCAGTACAGGATTGACGACAATCATCTCAACGAGTTGCAGTACAACATCATACGTTCTCATAGCTGTGGGGCCGGGGAAAGGATCCCGGACATCTGCGTGAGAGCCGCGATGCTTTCCAGAATGCAGACATTCCTCAATGCCAAGTCAGGCGTGCATCCGGACGTTGTCAAGTCGCTTGAGGCTTTCATAAACGCAGGCATCTACCCGATTGTCCCCGTTCACGGAAGCGTCGGCGCCAGCGGCGATCTGGTACAGCTCTCTCACATAGCCCTTGCGCTGATCGGGGAGGGCGAAGTCTCCTACAAAGGAGAAAAACAGCCTACGGCTCAAGTGCTCAAGGAGTTGGGAATAGAGCCCTTGAAACTTCATATCCGTGACGGTCTCGCGCTCACCAACGGAACTGCGGTTATGACAGGAGTGGGTCTTGTGAATGTCCTCAATGCACGGAAACTTCTGAATTTAGCTGTCACTGCCGGCGTAATGATCAACGAGGTGGTCTCTTCCTACGATGATTTCATGTCTGAGATTCTGAACTCTCTGAAACTGCATTCGGGTCAGAACAAGATTGCAGCGGAGATGAGGGACATAGCCTCTTCAAGCACAAGTCTCAGACACAGAGAGGATTATCTTTACAAGGGCAACCACGACGAGCCGGTGTTCAAGAACAAGGTTCAGCCATATTATTCCTTGAGATGCGTTCCTCAGATTCTCGGGCCGATTCTTGAGACGATTGAGAACGCCGAAAAGATTCTCACGGAGGAGTTCAATTCAGTTGACGACAATCCTATCGTGGATCCTTCTTCCGAGAACATCTACCATGGTGGCAATTTCCACGGGGATTATGTGTCCTTCGAGATGGACAAGCTGAAGATAGCCGTCACAAAACTCACGGTTCTCGCCGAGAGGCAGCTCAACTATCTTTTCCACGACAGAATAAACGGGATTCTGCCTCCGTTCCTGAATTTAGGCAAACTCGGACTGAATTACGGAATGCAGGCTATGCAGTTCACGGCGACCTCCACGACCGCGGAGTGCCAGACTCTGGCCAATCCTATGTACGTGCATTCGATTCCGAACAATAATGACAATCAGGATGTGGTGAGTATGGGCACTAATTCGGCCATTCTTGCACGCAACGTGATTGAAAACTCGTTTCAGGTTATGTCCATCGAGATGATCGCTTTGACCCAGGCCGTCGACTGCTTGAAAATCGAGGACAAATTGTCGGAGAAGACAAAAAGACTCTATCACGAGATCAGGTCTCTCGTTCCGGTCTTTGTTGAAGACACCACCAAATACGGCGACATTGCCGTTGTCGAAGCTTTCCTGAAGAGGTAACATAGCGCTCTACAACGATTTAAGTGAAAAAAAACGACTGCTTTTAATCCGGAATTACTATTTTAGCGATGAATACTAAAATAGTTAGACAATGTGTGGCATAGCAGCAATTTTCAATGTCAAGGAGCAAACTAAGGAGCTCCGTGACAAAGCGTTACGTATGAGTCAGAAACTTCGTCACCGCGGACCGGACTGGAGCGGAATTTATTGTGGAGGGACTGCGGTACTCGCTCACGAAAGACTCTCAATCGTGGATCCCGTGTCGGGAAGACAACCTCTTTTCAGCCCTGACAAAAAGCAGATTCTCGCCGTGAACGGAGAGATCTACAATCACAAAGAAATCAGGGATAAGTATGCGGGGAAATACGTTTTTCAGACAGGGAGCGACTGCGAGGTCATACTTGCTCTGTACAAAGACAAAGGCGCGCGCTTTCTTGAGGACTTGAGCGGAATTTTCGCTTTCGCCCTTTATGACGAGGAAAAAGACGTCTTCCTCATTGCTCGTGACCCTATAGGAGTCATTCCCTTGTACATCGGCTACGACAGCGACGGCAAAATCTACGTTGCGAGCGAGCTTAAGGCTCTGGAAGGTTGCTGCGAAAGGTACGAGCCGTTCCTTCCGGGACATTACTATTATAGCCCGGACGGGAAAATGACCCGTTACTACGAAAGAGACTGGTTCTCCTATGATGCGGTGAAAGACAACCCGTCAAGTTCAGAAACCATAAGAGATGCACTTTCCGAGGCTGTGAAAAGGCAGCTGATGAGCGATGTGCCTTACGGAGTGCTTCTGAGCGGAGGCTTGGACAGTTCGGTGATCAGCGCCATAGTGCAGAAATACGCCGGCAACAGAATCGAGGACAACGGTCTCACTCAGGCATGGTGGCCGAGACTACACTCTTTCGCCGTAGGCCTGAAGGGCGCGCCGGATCTGATCAAGGCGAGAGAAGTTGCCAAGGCGATAGGGACTGTCCATCACGAAGTGAACTACACCATTCAGGAAGGGCTGGATGCGATAAGAGACGTTATCTATTACATTGAGACTTATGATGTTACCACCGTGAGAGCCTCCACGCCTATGTACCTTCTCGCGAGAGTGATCAAGAGTATGGGCATCAAGATGGTGCTCAGCGGAGAAGGATCCGACGAGATCTTCGGAGGCTATCTTTACTTCCACAAGGCCCCGTCAGCGAGAGAGTTTCACGAGGAGACTGTCAGGAAACTGTCAAAACTCTACTTGTACGATTGTTTGAGAGCGAACAAGAGTCTCGCTGCTTGGGGAGTTGAAGGCAGAGTCCCTTTTTTGGACAAAGAGTTTCTGGACATAGCTATGAGGACCAACCCGGAGGCGAAGATGTGCCCGGGAAAGACAATTGAGAAGAAAATTCTTAGGGAGGCATTCGCGGACATGCTGCCTGAGGACATAGTCTGGAGACAGAAAGAGCAATTCTCGGACGGGGTGGGCTACAACTGGATTGACACTCTGAAAGCAGAAGCAGAAAAGATGGTTTCCGATGATGAGATGGCGCACGCAGCCGAGAGGTTCCCTGTCAACTCGCCGCTGAACAAAGAAGAGTACGTCTACAGAAGCATATTCGAAGAGCATTTTCCAAGTGAATCAGCAGCCCGAAGCGTACCGAACGTGCCGAGCGTGGCCTGCTCCACTGCTGAGGCTTTGAGGTGGGACAAGGCATTCCAAAATATGAACGACCCAAGCGGGCGAGCTGTTTCGGGAGTCCACGAACAAGCCTATAAAGACTGAGCCGCGATTTGGGAGGTCTCAAAGCCTCGGGTCCTGTGTTCTCGATTGGGAAGAGGCGGAAAAATACGCTGTAATACAAGACTATCGCCGAGATTCTTGAAAAATTGGTATGTAAATAGAGCGAAAACTTTTATCTTTGTAATTCTTGATAAATCACAATCGAATGGAACAGTTAAAGAGAACAAAAATCAAAGAGTTGCTCAAGTCGGAGCCGGGCGGAAAAGTGCTCGCCAAAGGCTGGGTAAGAACGAAGCGAGGTAACAAACAGGTCAAATTCATAGCCTTGAATGACGGATCCACCATCTACAACATACAAGTTGTGGCAAACGCGGAGCAATTCGATGAGGAATTGATAAAGAAAATCACAACAGGAGCCAGTATAGGTGTCTCCGGCACTCTTGTTGCTTCCATCGGCGGCGGACAAGCCGTTGAGATCCAAGCGGATAACATCGTTCTTTACGGAGAATGCGACCCGATGAGATACCCTCTTCAGAAAAAGGACACTTCTCTCGAATTTCTGAGAACGGTGGCGCATCTTCGTCTAAGAACCAACACCTTCGGAGCTGTTCTCAGAATCCGCAACGCTATGGCCTTCGCGATTCACAAGTACTTCAACGAGAAAGGCTTTGTCTATCTCAACACTCCTCTGATCACCGAATCGGACGCGGAAGGCGCGGGAGATATGTTTGAGGTCACGACTATGGACCTGAACAGTGTTCCGAAAAAGAAAGACGGGTCGATTGACTATAGCGGCGACTTCTTCGGAAAAAGGACCAGTCTTACTGTCAGCGGCCAATTGGAAGGAGAGCTCGGAGCAACCGCGGTAGGTGAAATCTACACTTTCGGGCCTACGTTCAGAGCGGAGAATTCCAACACTCCGAGACATCTTGCGGAGTTCTGGATGATTGAGCCTGAAATGGCGTTCTACGACATTGAGGACAATATGGAACTGGCAGAGGATTTCGTGAAACACCTTGTCCGTTATGCTTTGGACAATTGCTCCGACGACCTGAAGTTCCTCAACGACAAATACGATGACGGCTTGATAGAGAGACTGAATGGCGTCGTCAACACTGAATTCCAGAGAGTCACATACACAGAGGGCGTGAGGATTCTTGAGGAATCAGGAGAGCAATTTGAATTTCCTGTACATTGGGGGACGGATCTTCAGAGCGAGCACGAGAGATTCCTGGTTGAGAAGCATTTCCGCAAGCCTGTGATTCTCACGGACTTTCCAGCAGAGATCAAATCTTTCTATATGAAGCAGAACGAAGATGGAAAGACGGTTCGCGGAATGGATGTGCTCTTCCCTAAGATAGGCGAGATCATAGGCGGGTCGGAAAGAGAGGCTTCTCTGGAAAAACTTGAAAGGAGAATCGACGAACTCAAGATGAGTCGCAAGAATCTGGAATGGTACATTGACACAAGAAGATTCGGCACAGTGCCTCACAGCGGTTTCGGCCTCGGCTTCGAGAGATTACTGCTGTTCGTCACCGGAATGAGCAACATCAGAGACGTCATTCCTTTCCCGAGAACTCCTAAAAACGCAGACTTTTAAAATACGATTCAGATATGCTTGTCATCGGAATAGCCGGCGGATCCGGTTCTGGAAAAACCACAGTAGTCAATGAAATCACAAAGCATCTTAAGGAAAGAGTAGTCGTCATTCCACAGGACTCCTACTACAAGGATTCAAGCCACCTTCCTCCGGAAGAAAGGCAGAAAATCAATTTCGACCATCCTGACGCCATAGATTTCCATCTTCTCTGCAAACAGCTCCAAGACCTGAAAGATGGAAAAACCATCAACCAGCCTGTCTACTCCTACATAACATGCACGCGCTCACAGACTGAGACAATCACCGTGCAGCCGGCTGAGGTAATCATTGTGGAAGGGATTCTGGTGTTCTCATGCAAGGAGTTGAGAGACCAGATGAACATCAAGATTTATGTTGACGCCGATGATGACGACAGACTTATGAGAGTTATGGCGAGAGACATACTGGAAAGAGGCAAGACAGTGTCCGCCGTGATCGACAGATACACCAAAACCGTAAAGCCGATGTACCTTCAGTTCATAGAGCCCAGCAAGAGATACGCCGACATCATAATTCCGCAGGGAGGCCATAACAAAGTGGCTATCAATGTCATAACCAACACCATAGAGAAGGCTCTGCACCAGATAAAGCAAAAGGAATAGGTGAAAAAACTTTCTACAGCAGACAAGAACGGGATTTATCTAACCCTGATCATACACCTGTCAGTGTTAATCATTCTATTGGTCACA
>Ga0172378_10004891_pt1 | contig 12518 bp, 4 predicted proteins | sample GrowelOW332metaG_FD_119755 | JGI IMG/M metagenome (GOLD analysis project Ga0172378, IMG submission 119755) | Groundwater microbial communities from an aquifer near a municipal landfill in Southern Ontario, Canada - Pumphouse #3_1 metaG | ecosystem: Environmental > Aquatic > Deep subsurface >...
GGCGGTTTCAATTGACAGCGATACAAATGCAACGAGTGATTTTAAATCACTTGTGAAAGCATTGTCCAGTATAACCACCGCTGTGTATGTTGCCGTTAATGACACAAATGCAGTGAAAAATGACAATACAAATATTTATAAACAGCTTAACGCTTATCAGTTTAATGATGTGCAGAGCACAAGCGGTTATTTGAACGAACCAACCTTCACTGTTACAAACGGTTCTGCAACAGCTTCTTCATGGACCGCTAATGAAACATATCAAAATTATTCTGCAAATCCGATTGGATACACCTGGGAAAAGGATATAACACTTACAATTGACGGTACAGAGTATAACGATATCAGGATTCTCCGCAAAACACTTGAAGCTGCAAACAAAACTGAAGGTGACGCAATGAAGATCACATCTGCAACCTTCTTCAGGTTTCTTGATGTTTTTACGACTGCTTCAGGTGCTTATACTGGCGGAGTATATACTGTCACCGAAGACATTGATGCATCTTCAACTCAAATCACGAATATGGTGTATGATGATAATTATTTCTGTTCAGAACTGGTTGGAAATAGTCATACAATAAGCAAGGTTACCTTTGCAAACAATGCTTATGCGGTATTCGGAAATATAAATAAATTAGGTTATGCACACGATTTAAAGATTAATAATGTAACAATCGGCACAGCAGCTTCGCCTTTTACCACAACAAATCCAAGGGTGGGATTGTTTTTCGGCTCCCTTTATGGTGCCGCAGTCACCAATCTTGATGCCTCAAATGTGACAATGTATATTGATGATTTAAGTTCAAAACCGGAAATAGGTTTGATTGCTGCTACATTATCAACAGCCTCAGATACAGTTACGGGATGTGACGTTGAAAACGCATATTTTCAGATTGGCGCATATGACGGGACCTATGCAAGCAGAGCTCTAAGCAGAATTGGTAATACTGGTGCTACTTTTGGCAGCATTACAAAAACAAATGTTGGATTTTGTAATGTCAGTAATATTAATATGTATTTTAATATATATGAGGGAGCATCCTCAAGTAGCGGTATTGGAGGGCTTATCGGACGTGCATCAAATTCAGGATATGCAATTTATAACTGTACAGCTACAGGCAATATAGAGTTTAAAAACGCTTTAGTTTCTAATTTTACTAGTTATTGCGGAGGACTGGTTGGTGTACTTAATCAATATACATGTAGCAATTTAAGCTTTGTTGGCAACATTGTCAACGGCGGATATGTTGGTGGAATTACAGCTTTTGCTGACAATATAGCAGGAACAATAGAAAATTGTTATGTAATTGGGAATCTTTCTTCGCAGAATATACAAGGAAAACACTATGCCGGAGGTATTGCAGGACAATCTGATAATGCAACAACAATTTATTCGGGCTGCTACTTTCTGGGAAACATAACAGCCCCGTCAGCTGGCGGAATTATCGGCTATACGAGCAAGGCAACATTAACTAATTGCTATGCAAATTCAATAGTTTACGCAAACGGGACGACATCGGCAACCTATGCCGGAGGGCTTGTGGGGCAAAAATATGGAACTAGCACTTTGACCTTAAACAATTCGTATTTCACAGGCCAAGTTCAAGGCGGCGGAAACTCCGGTGGACTTGTGGGGCTTGATTCGGCAACCAATACGGTTACAATTACAAATTCATATTATGACAAAAGTGTAGCCGGACATAACCTTTTCGCAGTGGGTAATATTACAACCGAATTTACAGATTGTGATATTGAAACCAATGATATTACAGCTGCTTTGCTAGGTAGCGGTTTTGTTCAGCCAGACGCTGCAACAAATTATCCTCAAATTTCAGCTTTTCAAAGTTCATTGGATTCAACAATATTAAATCATTCAGATTATTCGACAAGGCTTGTGTTTGACAATGATGAGTCATCATATTTACTCGGACAACCCAGTTTTTTCCTTAATGAAGTAACGGGTGAAGTTTCTGTTACAAAAAACGAAATACAAATTGGAACCGACCCAATTACATTAAATATTTGGAGCGATGTTTTGGATTTGACAGAATCAAAATATTCTTTATCAGCTTCAGGTAACACACTTTTCACATCTAATTTCGAAGGCATTTTGAATTATAAAACTGTTACTTTTACAACAGGCTCAGCTCCGACACAAAATTCAACGATTTTAAGCTTTCCATATCAGATTATTTGCAAACCATTTGACTATGGCACAGGTACACAGACTGATCCTTACATTATCTATGATTTAGACCAATTTATAAAGTTTAAAAACTTTCTTGATGCAGGTTTTGATAAATCAGGTTTTTATTATAAATTAGGTTCGGTTTCTTTTGATGAGTATGGAACTGGAACGATTGTCGGCGCTCCAATAACCATTGATTTGTCAATGCAGGACGGAAACGCAGCAACCACTGATGAATGGGAACCAATATTAAATTTTGCCGGTAATCTTGACGGCAATAACAGTATGATTAGCAATCTTAAATGTTTAACAGGAAAAACAATCACCAATACGGACAACTCAACAGTTTCTTATTATGGCTTATTTGGAACCTGTGCGGCTTCTGCTGTTTGCAAAGATTTAACAATTTCGAACACAGGTTCAAGTGCCGCGATTTATTGCACAAATTCCACTTCCAGAATAGGTGCGCTGGTTGCAGATTCAAGTGGCGGCACATTCAGCGGAATAAAAATTCAAGACGTCAGTATGACAACAACCAGCAGCTACTGCAATATAGGCGGCTTGATTGGCTATGCTTCGGGCAGTGGTCTGACCGCACTTTCGATTAACAATTGCAGTGTGGTTTTCACTGCAAAAAGTAATGGTACATATTCATCCAATTATGCAGGCGGTATAATTGGATATATGACAGGAATAGCCGCAACTGTTGGAAACTGTTCAACTTACGGAACAATCACTGGCTTTTATAGCAGTGGTGGAATTGTTGCTTCAGGTATTTCAAGCGGCAGTGCCGCAATCACAAATTGCGGGTCAACAGTCGATATAGCTACCACAGTTTCCTCAGCTTATGTCGGAGGAATAATTGGGCTTGTTACATTGCCTGTCAATGATTCGTCTTGCTTGCATTTAACAAATGTCTTTTATGGTGGAAGGCTTGCATCTTCATCTGCAACTTCCAATGTTGGCTCTTTAGTTGGAATGTATTATAAAACAGACACATTGAATACTTCAGACACACCTTTCCCGACTCAGGAAGATGCTTCGATTTATACAAACCAATATGTTACAACACCATTTAATTCAGTTGGAGATGTATATACGTATTTGGTTGCAAACAACAGCCAAATTTTCACAAATTGTTATTTTCCATATGATTTGAACAAGTATGATTGTGCTAATGTAAGGTTAATACTTACGTATTATTATAATGTTGTCGAGGACAACCGTGCAAGAAATTCTACGTTTGATTTTTATTCGAATCAAAACAATATGGAATTTTCGACTGGAAAATCAACTGTGCTGGCAATGACTGGTTCTGGCGGATTGACCGATTTTTCATCTTCAACATGGACTTTCACGGAGGGACTTTATCCGAGGCTGAGCTCTCTTGTCACAATGACTGATATCGCAAGCACACAAATTGATGATTCTAAATTTTCGGATGAGATTTTGTTCAATTCTCTGGCAATTCATTACACCAATGCAGGAGCTTACGGAGACAATACGTTTTCAAACATTTTTATAAGGTATAGCAATGCTGCATTCAACAGTGTAACAAGTACATATCTTATTAGAACAAACAATCACCTTATGATTCAGTCAACTGGTATCGGAACAACAACAACAGAAACCTTGAGTTGGACTTCGACTTCTGATGATGCCGGAACATATACAAAAACAATTAGTTTCATTCCGTCAACAGAGTCCTGCGGTATAGCGGATTACAGCTTCTTTTTTGCCAACACAGACGGAATGTGGGTCAGCCAGTCAACAGCAGATGATGTGACAATCAAATATCCATGGACAATATATACTGTCGATCAGTTGAATGGACTCGCGGCTCTCACAGGCGGTGAAACCGATTCAAACGGGCTTTCTGTTTCCAATCCAAATTATTCCCCAACTGTAAGCGATGGTGTGCTTGGAGAAACATTTGTTTTGGGCGTTGATATCAATGCGGATTATTACCAAAGTTTCAGGCCAATCGGAACTACTGATATTCCATTTTCATATTCATTCAACGGATTGGGATATACTATCTCAAACCTTCATTTGAATTCTGCCACAGGCTATCAGAATATTGGACTTTTTGGGGCAGTTCAAAACGGTGAGATTTTAAATGTAGGAATCATTTCAGGTGAAACATCTGTTTCTCTGACAACCCTTACAGCAGGAAATATCGTCGCAATACTTTTAGGCAACGCAACTGTAAATGGTTGCTTTTCGGCAATCCCAATTACAGGAACAGGGAATACAACATATGTCGGCGGACTCGTCGGACTGACAAGCGGGACGAATAATGTTATTCGTGCATCGTTTAATACAGGCTATGTTTTCTTAACCGGCAGCAATACTTATGGCGGCGGACTTGTTGGATTGGCAGACGGCCTCTCAATTAAAAACTGTTACACAGCAGGGTACCTTGAAGCCTCTAATTATGCCGCACTCTATGGCTATGGAACTGCAACTGTAACAAACTGCTATTATGATGTCAATGCATGCGGAGAAATTGAAAACACGAATACGGCTGTTAATAGAATTCCAACTGCTGGAGATCTTGACAGTACAGCGTTTAAATCATTCGGGGACGGCATTTATTATCCACTTCAAACAATTTTCTTCCGTGGACTTGAAACCTTAAATATTTATACCAGTGCTGCTGTTGTGCCTGTTACGTTGGGAGATGCAAGATCTGTTACGTCAGGAAGTATTAACAGCTCTATTAGTGGCGCAACAATGAATTATATTTCGTCTTCATTTGTCGGGACAGTAGCCGATTCATCGGGCAATGTATATGATTCAGCAACTGCTTTCACATCATTCATAAAAGCAAATACAGGACTTGCGTTATTGAAAGTCAACAACAACAGTGCCCAGAGATATTTTGTTGTAAATCTTCAATGCTGGTATGACAAGGGAGAACTAACAGGAGTTTACACAATTAACACGGCAAAGGAACTTGCAGAATTTGCAGCCATTGTCAATGGGACACTGACGGCTGAAAATAATGCTAATGGTTTGCATACTCATACTGTGCCGGACAGCTTTCTTGGAAAGACTGTAAAACTAGGGTCTAATATTGATTTGAGTCAATTAAGCGGATTTTCATGGGTGCCAATCGGAATAGTGGCAAATCCGTTCAAGGGTACATTTGACGGTGACGGACACATAATCTCCAACATAAATATATCATCAGCAGACAGTGGAGGTAATGCTTCATTTTTCGGTGTGATCGATGGGGCAACAATAGGCAATGTCGGATTAAATTCAGGGACTATCAATTGCACGGCAACCTTTGCCGCAGGCATTGTTGCAGAAGCGTTAAATTCAAGTTCAATAACAGGCTGCTTTTCTAGCATAACAATCAGCGGTGCCACATCATGTGGCGGAATAGTCGGACAAGCGAGCAGCGATACAACTGTTTCAAATAGTTATAATATGGGTCAAATCAGTGCGACAGCTAATGTTGGCGGAATTGCAGCAATTAATAACGGAGTAATCGAATATTCCTACAACGTTGGAATAATTTCCTCGGCAGCCAGTGTTTCAGCCGGGATTTCAGCGGTGAACAATGGAACTGTCAGCAATTGTTATAACGCCGCTTTTGTAAACGGAACAACGATATATCCGATTTCAAACGGAACTATAAATAACTGTGAATATGACCCTAAAATGCTTGGTGAAACTTCAGAAGTCAGCGGAGTTGCAAATAGGATTGATTTTGCAACCGATGATAACTGGGAAACATATTCCGAAACTAAATATCCAGAACTTAATTTCTTCAAGAACAACACTTCAAATGTCATGCAGGACGCATCTGAGCTTTCAGTGCTGAAGCTTGCTTCAGGAAGCGGAACTTATAACAAGTTTACTTCTGCAAATGTTGGGGCGAGCATTGTAACCGATTCTGTAAGCGGTGATGTAAATTTGACTCAAAATGAAACTGCCAAAGTGTTTTCCATCGTTTTAAACGGTGACAGTTGGTTGGTTGAGCCGATAGACGCAGGAGCCAGTAAGCTGATTGCTTCCACATCAAACAGCGGAGTTGCTTTTGAACATCAATATTATGTTATTGCTATTATAACAATGAAAATAAGATATAAATTTGATTTTTCACAGCTCTTTGGTGGAAATCTTGTTCTAAATTCAAATTACCATGACGGCTTGTTTTCAACAACAAATACATGGGATTCATCGCTCAGTGTAATTAATATTAGCACAACGGCGGATTTTAACAGTTTTGTTTCCTATGTAAATTCAGGTGGAACAACAATTGGCAAAAAATTTGTGCTGAATTATAACATCAACATGAACAGCCAGTCAATCTCAACAATTGGCAGTGAAGCATATCCTTTTAAAGGAACATTTGACGGCAATGGCTATACTATTTCAAACCTTACTGTGAATTCGTCAGGAGTTACAGCATTGTTCGGCTATCTTGATACAGATTCCAAAGTTGAAAATCTCACATTGAATAAATTCTCTGTAATATCCGGCAAGACCAATGATGATATGTATGTTGCCTGTGTTGCGGCTGTTAATAAAGGAAATATTGTTAATGTTGGTATAATTGATGGAAGCCTCATAGCAAACAATTCAAACTTTAGTTATCAAACCTATTTGGGAACTATTGTTGCGTATAATATGGGTAAAATTAAAGGCTGTTACTTCATTCAAAGTCAAAGCATCACGTTTGGTATTCAGCATTTTTCAAAAGTCACAGATTATGCCGGCGGACTCGTGGGAATGAATTCCGGCACAGTAACAGGTTGCTATCTTGTCAGCAATATGTATAATGCAAATATCAACGGTTTGGTGGGGAATAACGGCGGTAGGACTGACTCAATATTAAACTGCTATTTCAATGTTAATGCAGGGGATACAGCACCAATTAATATGGAATATGCCTATGATGATGTTCCGTTTAATAGCTATTTTGTCACTGCAACAATGATGAAAACATCCGAATTTGCAGAGTTTTTATCTTCAAATTTATATGCTGGCACTTATGAAAGTGGCACCGCTGAACAGTTTATTGGTGGGACCGGTGGAACGCTGATTAACAACGGTTATCCATACCTTGCTTGTAATCAGATTATTAAATATGATATAGCATCTTATTTTGGCAATAATACTTCAATGGTGTTTTCTGTTTGGAATCTTGAAGAGGTTGAAAATACTGTTACGGCTTCAAGCAATTTTACAAACGGTGTGTTTGCTGTTGACAATCTTGACTATAAATATTTCAGCAATATCATCACGCATAATAAACTTCAATTTAATATGATATTGCTGCCGTATTACATGAATGCCACGATTTCATCAAGAGTTTACGGAGCTAATTCATCATTTAATTCAGACATAAGTTCAAGTACTTATGCAATTAATTCAGGAAACACGAATGTCAAGGATATAACAAGCTTTTCAACTTCTGCCAGTGGTGCATATACAGTAAATGAAACTGCTTATAACGATATAGTTAAACCAAATTTAATTGTTGTAAAAATCAGCTTTTCTAACAATAGTTCCGTTGCTGTTCCGTGGGGAGTTTACCGAACTTGGTCATCAAGCGATGATTAATATCCATTGAATTTGTCGTGCAAGAAATCTTTCAATATTTTAAACAATAAAGGGCACACCTTTTGGCGTGCCCTTTAAAAACTGATCACAATGTGAACCTATAGCATTTGTGGAGGTACAACATGGAAAATATCGGAATTGTAATTAATGCAATGATTAACTATTATGCAGGTGATGTCAAGCGTATTAATCATTTTCTAAAGGTTTTCGGGTTTGCAAAAGCTATTGGTCAGGCAGAAGGGTTGGACAGCAATACACAGAAAATTGTTGAAACTGCAGCATTGACGCATGATATCGGAATAAAAAACAGTGAGCGAAAGTTCAACTCCTCAAACGGAAAAAATCAAGAAAAAGAAGGACCGCCAGAAGCAAAAAAGCTTTTAGAAGAATTGGGATTTGATTCTGATATTATTGACCGTGTGTGTTGGCTGATTGCGCATCATCATACTTATATCAACATTCAGGAAATCGATTATCAGATTTTAGTCGAGGCTGATTTTCTGGTGAACGCATGTGAAGATAATTTGTCGGTTGACTCAATTCAAAGTTTTAAAAACAATATTTTTAAAACAAAAAGCGGAATTGATTTATTACGGACAATCTATCTTTGATAGGCTCTATAAAAATATCAAAAATTAGTATAAGTCCCACAAAACCATAATAATTGTGGGACTTTGTAATTTTTATATATAATAATTGTTAGAGTTTGCTGTTGCTTATAATGTTGTACAGTGTTTGGCATAAACTGTTTCAACATAGCAATATTTGTCTATATATTTACATATTTTTGTATTGTATATTATTATAAAAAATCTTAAAATTCAAGTATAGTAATTCATAAAAATAATAAAAAGGGGAGATATAAATGAAGAAGTTCCCGATTGCATTGCAATTGTATTCTGTAAGGGATTTTCTAAGTGAGGATTTTGAGGGTACTATTCAAAAAGTCAAAGATATGGGCTATGATGGTGTTGAGCTTGCTGGTACATTTGGCAAAACAGCAGCTGAAGTAAAAGGAATATGTGAAAGGGTTGGAATCGCTCCTATTTCTGCTCACGTTTCTTTTGTGGAAATGATGAAAGACCCTGAAAACTGCATGAAGTACTATAGTGCGGTTGGCTGTAAATTCGTCGCTATTCCGCACATTGGCTCGGAATATCTTGCCGGTGGTCAAAAATTTGACGAGTTTACTAAAGATATTATCATTCTGTCTGGGGTCGCCAAAAAAAATGGCATGAAGTTTCTTTATCATAATCATGATTTTGAATTTGCAAAGGTAAATGGCGAGTATGCACTCGATATATTATATAATACAGTTCCTGCAAACTCACTTGAAACCGAGCTTGATACATGTTGGGTTAATGTGGGAGGAGAAAATCCTGCCAAATACCTGAAAAAATATTCTGGGAGAGCTCCAGTGCTTCATTTAAAAGATTTTGTGGGTGGGAAATCCGATAAAATGTATGCTTTAATTGGTGTTGATGACACTAATGACACAAAGAACAAAGCAACCGCTTTTGAATTCCGACCAGTTGGACATGGTGTGCAAGACTTTACCAGCATTTTAGATGCAGCAAAATCTGCTGGAACAGAATGGGTTGTTGTTGAGCAGGACAGTCCAAGTTGTGGGAACACATCTTTGGAATGTGCACAGATGAGCATTGATTATCTTAAAACTATTAACAAATAATTAAAGGGAGAATGAATATGTCTGATGAAGTATTAAGCCAGTTTACTCAGGCAAAAGAAAAAGAAGAAATTGATACAAGCACCATTTTAAAGGTGGGCTTTATTGGCACAGGCTGGATTGCCGAATCCTATGCCAATGTAATGAAAAAAATTCCAGATGCAAAAATTGTTGCAGCAGCAGATTTAATTCCTGGAAAAGCTGAAAAGTTTATGAAGAAATATGGCTTTGAGGATGTTCGTTTCTATCCAAATGATAAAGCAATGATTGATGCTGAAGAATTGGACGCTGTTTTTGTTTGTACCTATAATACACAACATGCACCATGTGCTATTTATGCTTTGGAGCATGGAGTTAATGTTTTGCTCGAAAAGCCATTTACTGTTACATTGGACCAAGCAGTGGGGGTTATGAGAGCTGAAAAGAAGAGCGGTAAATTACTATCAATTGGTTTCCAACCCCGTATGGACGAAAATATGAAAATGATTAAGAAAATTGTTGATTCCGGTGAGCTTGGCAAGGTATACTACATACAAACAGGTGGCGGGCGTCGTCGAGGAATTCCAAACAGCACGTTTATTGAGCAGAAAACTGCCGGAATTGGTGCTTTGGGTGATATTGGATGCTATGCACTTGATATGGTTCTTAATGCCATTGGTAACCCGAAACCGTTAACAGTTACAGGTTATAAGTCTGCATATTTTGGAACAAATCCTAAATACAACAATCCTGTTGATGCCGCAAGATTTGATGTTGATGATTTTGCAGCTGCATTTGTCCGCTTAGAAGGCGATATAATCCTGGATTTCCGTATTGCATGGGCAATGCATTTAGACACTCCCGGAGATACTGTAATTATGGGCACAGAGGGTGGCTTGAGAATCCCGTCAACAGAGTGCTGGAACGGAAGTGTCGGAGGTCCAATGACACTTTACAAAGATGTAGCTGGTAAACAGGTTAGTATTGAAATTCCGCTTTGTCCAGAGGAAGATTCTTTTGGCGGCTTGTTTAACAGAAAGATTCGCTCTTTCTTTGATGCTATCAAAAATGGTGGAGAGGCACCTGTTCCAAGCTCACAAATTATTTATAATCAAGCAATTATTGACGGTATCGTAAAATCTGCTGATGCAGGTCATGAGGTTGAAATTGTAATCCCAGAAATCTAAGATTACTAAAATGCTAATCAACCGTGCCTTTATGGCTTATTAAAGGTTGATTAGCTGTAGGGCATCTCTAAAAACCGCCCGCTCATCATCTTGGCGCGTCTTTTTCCCCCACTCTGCGTCAATTTTTTCTTGAAATACGGAAGTATTCCTGCAAAAAATTGACTTGGTTGGTGAAAAAATCCCCACCAATCTGACAGTCGTCAGGTTTTTAGAGATGCCCTGTATTTATATAAGAGGTAATGATATATGAAAAACGTCGTTGTTAACAGTCCAATTGGAGTAGTTGTTATTGGATATGGTGGAATGGGCGGTTGGCACACAAGATTATTGAAACAGATGGACGAATTTGTCATTAAAGGTGTCTTTGACATTAAAGATGAACGAAATAAGGCTGCTGAAGAAAACGGCTTTAAAGCGTATAAGTCTTTTGACGATGTTCTGGCTGATAACGATGTGCAGCTTGTTACAGTTGCAATTCCTAATGATGTTCATAAGGATGTTTGTATTCGTGCAATGCAAGCCGGTAAAAATGTCGTTTGCGAAAAGCCGGTAAGCCTTAACAGTGCCGAATTCAAGGAAATGGTAGACACGTCAAAGAAATGCGGAGTTCTGTTTTCTGTTCACCAAAACAGAAGATGGGATCATGATTATCGCACAATAAAAAAGATTTTCGATGAAAACACTTTAGGGCATGTGTTTAATATTGAATCCCGTGTGCATGGCTCAAGGGGAATTCCGGGCGACTGGCGGAATGAAAAAATTCACGGTGGCGGAATGGTCCTTGACTGGGGAATTCATTTGTTGGATCAGGTGATGCAAATTACAGCCGGCCGTAAACTGTTGTCTGTTTATGCACAGTTTTCTTATGTGACAAACGAAGAATGTGAGGATGGTTTCAAAATACTTTTGGAGTTTGAGGGAGACTTGCATTTTCATGTTGAAGTTGGCACAAACAATTTTATAAATTTGCCTCGTTGGTATATGACCGGTGAAAACGGCAGCGCAATTATTAATGACTGGGGTCTTAATGGTAAAATTGTTATGGTTTCCGATTGGGAAAAACGTGATGCAGTTCCGGTTGAAACTGCGGCAGGTTTTACAAAAACAATGGCACCGCGAACAAAGGATACGATTAAGGAATATCCTTTACCCCAAGTCAGCGGAGATATAAAGGAGTTCTACAGAAATATCAAAGCTTCAATTGAGGGACGAGAAGAACAGTTGATTAAGAACGAAGAGGTTATGCGAGTAATGCAATTGATAGAAACGGTCTTTTTGTCAGCTGAAACAAACAGTGTGATAACCGATATTGATTTTTAAACGAAAAGGAGAAAACGGAATGAAATTAGGTGTTTTAACCGTTCCACTGCAAGATGTGTCTGCCCAAAAAGCATTCGAGTATTTGCATTCTTTGGGTGTGGAAACTGTTGAACTTGGAACCGGTGGATATACAAACCACAATCATTGCAATCCTGATGTGCTTTTAAATGATGAAAGTAAGATAGATGAATTGAAAGAATCACTTAAAAAGAACAATTTGGAAATCTGTGCTCTTTCTTGCCACGGAAACCCGGTACACCCTAATAAAGAGTTGGCTCAAAGTTATCATAATGTTTTTGTGGATACATGCAAGTTGGCACAAAAATTAGGGGTAAAAACTGTTGTGACGTTTTCCGGATGCCCTGGCGATTGTGCAGAATCCAAGCGTCCAAATTGGGTGACTTGCTCTTGGCCAACTGATTATAGTGAAATCCTTGATTACCAGTGGGATGAAGTCCTTATTCCTTATTGGAAGAGTGCTGTTGAAATCGCACAAAGCTATGGTGTAGAAAAAATCGCACTTGAAATGCACCCGGGTTTTTGTGTTTATAATCCCGCTACGCTGCTTCGCCTTCGA
>Ga0172378_10004894_pt1 | contig 12517 bp, 6 predicted proteins | sample GrowelOW332metaG_FD_119755 | JGI IMG/M metagenome (GOLD analysis project Ga0172378, IMG submission 119755) | Groundwater microbial communities from an aquifer near a municipal landfill in Southern Ontario, Canada - Pumphouse #3_1 metaG | ecosystem: Environmental > Aquatic > Deep subsurface >...
AGAATAATGAGGGCTTCCGTTTTAATATCTGATCTCGCTATAATTTAAGAAGAAGGCATTTAGGAGGCTCTACTCTTGGGTGCTTTTTAAAACTTCTGAAATTGGCTGAGCGAATAAATGCAGGTTGAGAAGTAAATAGTAATGGCTGAATGTTGGTTAAAATTGTTTCCAGCATTCAGCCATTCTTCTTTATGGAGGTATTTCTCTATTTGTTTTTAATCTTAACGTTGTTTACTGTAACGTTCTTTAAAATGAATGTAGTTATAGCATCAAGGTTTATTTTGTCATTCTTTGCTTTTATGTTCAGATTCTCAAAAGTAAAGTTTGTGAGTTTATATTTATCAGACTTTTGCACATTAAAGAAAACATCACATTCAAGATCAATATTGCGCATCGTTACATTGTCTGAATAAGAAAGAGGCATATCTTTTCTGTCTTGCAAATTAAAAAACTGACTCCAGGGTTTGATGAAAATAAAACTATTGGCAGTGCCTTTGATATCTTCAACTCTAATATATTCGTATTTCTGAGGAGTGTCGGGACGCATCTTAAGCCACAATAAACGATTGGCATTGTTAACAGTACAGCGGCGAAGAATTATATTCCGATCGTGTAAGGACTCACTTCCGCAGGTAAGTGCACTATGACAAAAACCGTAAGTACAATCTTCTATAATGATATTAGTATTGCTGCCGTTCTTTGGATCCTGATCTGCCCATGTGCCTTTTCCGCCTTTAAGTGCAATGCCATCGTCATTTGCAGAGATAAAGCAATTCTTAACCAGGAAATTATTGCAGGCATCAATGTCGATGCCATCTGTACTAGGTGCTTTTACAGGTTCTGCCGGTGAAAATATATATAGATTAAGCATTTTCACGTTATTACACTTGTAAAAGTGTGTTGTCCAGAAGGGTGAATTAATAATACGAATGCCCGAAATCTGTACGTCATTGCTGTTTGATACATAAAGTAACCGGGGACGCAATTCATCCATATTAGTACATTTACTGATTACAGCACGACGTTTCCAGAAAGATTTCCAGTAACGCATACCATTCCCGTTAAGTGTACCTTCGCCCGAAATGGTGAAACCATCAACGTGGTCGGCATTTACCAAAGCCGGAAAATATTTCAGTGTCTGTCCTTCCATGCGTGTTTCAACGATAGGGAAGTCACTTATGTCGTCACTACCTTTCAGTACGGCATTCTTTTCTAAATACAGGTGTGTTTTAGGTTTGAAAAAGAGCGAGCTACTCAAAAAAGTTCCTTGAGGGATAACTACCACACCTCCGCCTTCCTGTTGGGCCCGGTCAATAATGGATTGTATCTTTTCTGTTTGCAGAATAGTGCTGTCATTTGCAACTCCGTAATCAGTAATGCGATATATTTTCCCTAAGGTCTTAATATTAACAACTTCGTTCTTTCTAAACCAATCAGGGATAGGTGTACCATCCGGGAATTTTTCTTGCGCAAATACTTGTACGCTAATGAGTGCAGATAATAACAATACTGCTAATCTGTTGCTTCTCTTGTTCATTCTATTTTTCTTTTTTAGAGTGTTTGTAAATGAAATATAAGCAAAGGTACCCCGTTTTTTGCTTATATGCAAATTAAGTGTAATGGCAAATTTTGAGCGAACATTAAGTTAAGTCGAAATAATAAAGCTATTATTATGATTTCCAACAAATGCTTTCTAACTTTGTGAGGTCATATACTTAAGAAACGCATCATGAAACAGGAATATACAGATTGGCAATTAATTTCGTACGCTGAAGCGTGGCAAAAACAAACGGAGCTTTTCGATGAGCTGATCCGTGCAAAACTTGCCGGAGAAGTTTATACAAATTATCTGATTACATGTGAACACCCGCATGTCTATACGTTGGGGAAAAGTGGAAAGGAACAGAATATGCTGCTGGGAGAGGAGCAACTTCAAAAGATTGGAGCCTCTCTTTATCATATAGACCGCGGTGGAGATATAACCTACCACGGTCCTGGTCAGATAGTTTGCTATCCTATTCTTAATCTGGAAGATTATACGCTGGGATTAAAAGAATACATTCATGTGCTTGAAGAAGCTGTTATAAATGTTTGCGCTCATTATGGAATAATAGCCGGCAGACTGGCAGGTGCAACGGGAGTATGGCTGGATGGAGATAGCAAACGTGCCCGCAAAATCTGTGCAATAGGAGTTCGCAGCAGTCATTTTGTAACGATGCATGGATTAGCTTTCAACGTCAATACCGATCTGAATTATTTCCATTATATTAATCCTTGCGGATTTGTTGATAAAGGGGTAACCTCTCTAGAAAAGGAGCTGAATCAGAAAGTAGATATGGAGCAAACAAAATCTCTGCTGCGTAGCGAAATAGAGCAATTGCTTGCAAAGAGATAGCGATGGCATTATAAAAAGAAAACCAGGAGCCGGATTAATGTCCGTACTCCTGGTTTTCTTTTTTATGAGATATCTTTGTTCAGAATCTTATTCTGAAGGTTCACTTTTTACTTTTTAAAGAACTTCTTTGTATAAGTACCTTCTTCTGTTTCAATTTTAACAAAGTAAACACTCTGGCTTAGTTCATTTACTGAAACTTGAACGTCTCCTGTAATCTGAGGCTCTTGCTTTATTAATAATTTACCCGACATATCCATTACCTGAACAGATTTAACCAAAGAAGGCGACTGAATATTAAGTACATCTGTAGCTGGATTAGGATAAATATTCAACTGGTCTGTAGCTGCATTCTCAATACCCGTAGCAGTAGTTACATAGAATGGAATCTTACCACTTGTTGTAGGTGTAAACTTTGTCCAGCTATTGTTATGGTAATACAGAACAATACTATATGCAGCAGCATCCAGGTAAATGTTTTTATTAAAGGTAATTGTTTTTTCTTCGTTCGTATCGAGAATAACATTTACAGGACCCATGTAATCTACATTAGACCCGCCGGTTGATGGAAATATAAAAGCTATTAAGCTTTCATTAAAATACCCACCTGTGTTTTTAATTTTTGCAGTCAGCTCTAATGCAGAACCATTTGTTATTGTACTGCTTGCTAATAATATATTTTGTGATAACGATAATACCGGAGCCAATGTGGGTGCGCTTAGTACCGCTACACTTACAGAATTATCAGTGCCTGGAGTTAAAAGAATCATTGATTCATTTCCCTGATCATTATTAGTATCATATTTGAGAGTGAGTATATAACTTCCTGGAGTGAGATTTACATCTCCTGTTAGTTCTATTGTTTTCGTTTCTCCAGAAGGAATGGTAACAGGAACATGAGTTATTTGTTGAGTTAACAAACCGTTGGTTGATGTTAATACTACAGATATATAAGAGTTAAACTCACCTCCGTTATTTTTAATAGTAGCACTGAACCGACCGGCTTTAGTATTATACAGATTACCTATTGTTTTTACTGCTTCCGTTAAAGTCAATTTAGGATATACATCCGGAGTAGCAAATGTTATGTTCGTAGATGTCACTGTTACATTAAGTGAATTTGGTATGCCTACCTTATTTCTCATAATAGACCAGGTGCTCTGATCTGTTGCTTTATAAATAGAATACAACTGATATGTTCCATCATTAACTGATGAAGGAATTATTACCCCTGAAGCTGTGAAACTATCATTTCCATAATACGATTCAAGACCTGTAATATCATATTGTTTTAAAATAGATACTTGTGTGGTACCTTGATAAAGGCCCAAAGCTATTGCTCCGTTGAAAGTTTTTGCTCCATAATTGGCATATCCATAATTAACACCGAACGTTAGGTTTCTTCCTACGTTTGAAACACTTGCCTGCATAATATTGATAAGATCTATCTCATATGATGCTGTGCTTGTTTGTGATGGTTTTTGAATGCCAATAACCATATCCTGCCCTTCAGTAAATCCACCTGATCCTCCTCCAATTCCCGGAGTCTCTACATTTAAAGATGTTAACTCGAAGTATCCGTTATAGGAACCACTCCATCCCCAGTTAAAGTGGAAAAGATTAGCTGAATTATAACCATCGCAAATAAACTGATGACCACCGTCAGCTGATGAACCGCCATATAATATGGGGCGAGCTGAATTCAATTCTGTTTTTATAAGATTGATCCATTCTGCTTGAGTATAATAATCTCTGGTTACTAGCTGTGCATTTGGGTCATAACCAAAATAATTGCTTAGTGCTGCCGGAATGTCATTACTATAGGCACCACTTGAAGCTGCTGTATAATCCATGTTTACAGCTACTCCGCAATGGTACATCAGTGTGGCCACAGCTGTATCTTGAATAGCTGTACTGGTGCCATAAGTATTTAGCATATTTGTCCAGTTGTAAGTAGTCTTTGAGAAATCAACAGTAAGAGGCTTGCTTAATTGTGCCGGTCTATAGCTATGTGTGCCAGCTCCTTTTACCGGCCACTGATAATATTTCATAATTTGAGCCATAGCAGTTGCCACACAACCGGTAGGTGCTTTCTCTGTACCTATTTTAGGACAAAAAATATTGTATGGAGCACTTTGATCCCAGGCTATTGTTCCTAAAAGAGGATTTATATATGTTGCAAAAGTACTTGCTTTTGTTGTTACCGGTGTACTTGTTGTCGACACTGAATTGGCTATAGCAATTGTATCCTCTGCTATTGCGGCTAATGCCTTCAGTTCCCTTTGATAAAAGCTCATCCAGTTTTTGAAGTTATCCGGCATATTATCTGCCGAGAAACTACCACTGTCAGTATATCCCAGAATGGACTTTGCCCTGTCGTCTCCCGACACTATTACAAATCCGCCGTTAGTGCCTACATTAAATATATAGTAATAGACATTACTTGTAGAACCCGAGGTACGTGTCTTTACTGCTGAATCAGTACATGAATAAACTAATTTTAGCGTTGTAGGTGAAGTAGGTAAAGAAGCTGTACGTATAGAAGATGCTTGCTTGTTCCTATAAAAAGAAGTAGCTATTGTTTGTGCTTCACTGCTGGTTAATTGTTTGGAGAATGCCCCTTGAATGCAGAATAATAGTAAAGCAAAGAGTAATAATGTTTTTTTCATTCGATGTGTTTTAGACTAATTTGTACTTTTTTTAGAAATCTATTTGCAAAGATATGAGAATGTTGTTCTGTTTCCAAAAAAATATGACAGAATGTGTGTTTTTAACTAAAATTCCTGTAAACTTTCAGATAAAGTGGCAGCTGTGTGGAAAGATCTTTAACAAAACCTTGATGAAAATAATTGTTGGAACTGCCTTTGGAATATGGCTATTTTCTTCAGGATTTAATGCCTTTTTTTATGCGTGTGACAAATTTATCGGAAATATATCTTTTATATGTCTGGGTATAAAATTTGTCACCCCCTCTATCAAAGGGTTTCAGAGGGAGAGGGTCTGTTACCCCCCTCAAAACAACCTTACGTTTTTCTGTTTTTTTGGAAAAAATAGTCAAAAATAAAATGAGAGCTGATTAATAGATTTTTATTCGAAACCCTTTATTGTTCCATAATAATGCTGAATGACCTTATTTTTGCTTTTTTGCAGCCAGGGAAGTTGTCATCAATAAGTGCATTCAATTCTTTTATTTCATCTTTATATTGTGTACGAAGTCCGCAATTAATCAGTTCCTTTAGCGGATTCTTTTCGGCGATTCTTGAAAGCATCTCTTCCATAGAAGGCGCTTCAGACAAACGGCTATACTCTTCGTAAGTGTAATTCAGAAAAGCCACATTCTCATTAATTCCCCGGTTATCTAATAAATAACCATTCTTCAGAGCAGTTGGCTTTGCCAGGTTTCCTTTATAAAACACATCTGTTGGGGCAGGATAGGAGATGATTTTTGTTTTCTCACTATTCATAATGACAGGCACCAGATTAGCATAATCTTTGATGGTTTTATAAATAACAGCCTGTGGCCCGGGAACAAAAGAGATATCTCTTTTCATAGATGATTCTTTTAAAAAATTAGTTGTTGTCTTACCGCAGTGGCAAGACAGCAGCGTAAACGTTAATACAATAATTGTCAATACTTTTTTTTTCATTGCTGAATTCAATTTTTAATAAATTTAATTACCTTGATTCCTGTTTCAGTTTCTATCTGAAGAATATACGTACCTTTACTAAATCCTTCAACAGAAATAGTAATTTCTCCGTTCACTTCTGGTTTAATTAGCAGTACTTGCTTGCCCGATAAATCTATGATACGTATTCTTTTCACAACATTATCCGACTGCAGATAGAGTTTATCTATAGCTGGATTTGAAAAATATATTTTAGATGTGAGCGGAAGAATAGATATGTCTGTAGGTTCGGTAAGCACATTTACTATTAAACGATTAGTAAAAGGACTGTATGAGGGATTAGAACGATCATTCTGCAGATCATAATATGCAATTAAATGATATTGTGCGGCAGGCATAAAAATGTCGCCCATTAATTCAAAATTCTTTGTCTCTCCTGAAGGAATATTTATAGGATCAACGCAGACCACCTGAGAAGAGGTTGTGTCATTAACTGATTTTAATTGAATTACTAAATTAGAGTTATATTCTTCACCGGTATTTGTAATACTTAAATTGAACCGTCCTGTTCTATTTTGATAAAGATTGTCTGTAACAGAAAAAGAATTTAATGTAAGCTTTGGAAATACATCCGGGGTGCTGAAAGTAACATTAGAAGAGACAACAACTACATTCAGATAATTAGGGGTTCCTATTTTTCCTCTCATTATTTGCCAACTGCTCTCTCCGGCAGGTTGGAACACACTATAAAGTTTATAGGTGCCTGCATCAACATCTGATGGTACACTGATATTTTTTAAATAATCAGGATTTACATATCCGCTGTAAGTTTCCATTGATGATGTATAATAGCTATTAATAAGTTTAATGAATCCGTTATTATTATATAATGCTATGCCTACTGAGCCAATGAAGGAATTGATCCCCATATTAAGCATTCTCATCGACACACTAAAAGGAGCGGCACGACTTATTGAGTTAGCCGAAACTGTTAAAGGAGCGTTTAAGTTTAGCTGATAAGGCGGAACAGTAGATGAAGCATTTGGCTTTTGTACTCCAGTAACAATGCTTTGATCGGAATTAAAACCTCCGCTGGTTCCACCTCCTACACCTAATGCAGAAGGATTGAGTACTGACAATTCAAAATATCCATCAGAGTCTCCGCTCCATCCCCAGTTGAAATGGAACAAGCCGTTGCTGTCATAGCCATCACAAACAAACTGGTGCCCTACATCTGTAGAATGCCCGGAATATAATACCGGATGCTGAGCATTTAACTCTGTCTTTATCATATCCAACCATTCTGATTTAGAATAAAAATCTCTTTGATAGCACTGGATGCTGGAATCATAGCCAAAATAGCGAATTAAAGCTTTAGCCATATCAATGGTAGAAGCCCCACTCGATTTGCCATAATCCATATCTACAGCCACCCCAGCATGATACACCAATGTGGCTACTGCCAGATTTTGGGCTGCAGTACTTGAACTGTTATATGTTTCGGTCATATTAGCCCAATCATAAGTAGTTTGAGAAAAAACAACGTTCAATGGTGTTGAAGAAACGTTAGGCGTATAAGAGTGTGATCCTGTTCCGCTTACAGGCCATTTATAATATCTCATGACTTGTGCCATGGCAGTAGCAACGCATCCTGCAGCTGCTTTTTCAGCAGTATTAGTGTCAATTATCGGGCAAAGATTATTGTATGGAGAGCCTTGATCCCATTTGATTCCTCCTAAAAGGGGAGCTACAGAAGTTGAATAAGATGCCTGACGGGTATTTGCATCATTAGAGGCGTTCAGTTGAATTGTTGAAGTAACTGTAGTTGTTTCCGGTTGCTCCATCAATGCTTTTATCTCTTTTTGATAAAAATCAAGCCATGCCGAGAAGTTAGGAGGTAATGAGCTGCTGTTAAAGCTTCCTGTATTAGAATATCCAAGAATTTCTTTTGCCCGGTTGTCACCCGAAACAATAATAAAGCCACTCTTATCGCCAATATTAAAAACATAATAATAAACATTCTCAATAGATGAACGTGTGGAAATACCATCTGTGCAGGTATAAGCTAACTTTAAGGTTGTATTCTCTGAAGACATCCTCTTAATAGAACATTGAGCCTTTTGATAGAAAGAACTGGCAATGCTAAATGCCTCATTACTTGTTCTCGCTATCGCAAAAATATCTGTGACAGATATTAGAAAAAAAGTAATAAATAGTATTGTCTTCTTCATTTGTTTCTTATGTAATATGTTTGTCGCGAAGAATCATACATGCTATATTAAAGTGCTAAAAGTAGTGATTTTTACAGATACTCCAAACTATTTTATAAGAATAGTTCTCTAATAGTCAGTAATATATTGAAAGCCGATTAGTCTGAAGGTGGTAAGGTTGAAATAAAAAGAGCGTAAACATTTTAATGTCTACGCTCTTTTTATGATTAGTGTATTTTCTTAAATGAATTGAAATGTAAACATCTTTATTTTTTGATGAATTTACTTACTTTGATACCCGCCGCTGTTTCACTTCTAAGAATATATGTTCCTACGCTTAGCTCATTCACAGGAATGGATATTTCTCCACTTATTTCAGGTTTCATTAATAATACTTGCTTTCCTGAAAGATCCATAATACTGATTGTTTTCACAACTTCATCCGATTTCATAAAAAGTATATCAGTAGCCGGAATTGGATAAAGAATCAGCTTATCCTGTTTTGTTTGCTCAATACCTGTCGATTCATTCGGAAGAGTGAAAACTAATTTTGTGTAGTCGTTCGGATCAAAGAATGAATAGCTATTGCCAGATGTTGTACTATAGGTTACAACTGTTAAATAAGAGCCTGGCTCCAAATCGATATTACCACTAAAGGTAATTTCTTTTTCTTCATTCTTATCTAATATAATTTTTTGAAAGCCAAAGAAAGTAAGTGCATTATAATCATTTATTGGATATACAAATGCAACTACATAATCCTCGAAATATTCTCCGTTATTTTTAATTTTAGCCGTGAGTACCGCATTTTCTTTATCAACCTGTGCTGCGTTAGGAAATGAAATCTGGGATGTTAGCGTAAGTGCGGACTTTTCCGTAGGTTCGGCCAGCACATTCACAGTTAAAGGATCTGCAAGAGAATTGAATGAAGATGCATTTGTGCGATTGTTCAACGGATCATAAAATGCATATAAATAGTATTGTCCGGCAGAAAGAGAAACATAGCCCATTAAATCGAAACTTTTTGTTGCTCCTGAAGGAATATTGACCGGGTCTGAACAAAGAATCTGGGTAATTGAACTATCTGCAACCGATCTTAATTGAATAATTAAATTAGAGTTGTATTCTCCTCCGGTATTTGTAATATTTATATTGAATCTTCCTGTTGTGTTTTTATAAAGGTTACCTGTTGTGGAAAATGAATTTAGTGTAAGCTTAGGCAGTACGTCAGGTGTACTGAAAGTGACGTTGGAAGAGGTCAAAGCTACATTCAGATAATTGGGAGTACCTGTTTTACCTCTCATAATCTGCCATTCAGACTGTTCGGTTGCTTTATATACGCTGTATAGTTTATAGTTCCCATTTGCAACTAAAGAAGTAGGTATACTAGTAGAATAATCAAGACTTGGCCAACCGTAATAAGGATTAATTGTTTCATTAGGATAACTTTTGATTAGTTTGACAAATCCGCTTTCATTATATAATGCAAGACCAATTGAGCCACTGAAGGTATTCACTCCATAATTGTACAGTTCGGCCTTAATGGTAAAAGAGCCGGAACGACTTACAGTATTAGCTGAAGTTTTTAATGGCGAATTTATGTACAGTTGATAAGGTGCAATACTAGATGAAGCACTTTGCTTTTTTATTCCGGCAACAATGACCTGATCATAATTAAACCCACCGCTGGTTCCACCGCCAATACCTAATGCAGCAGGATTGAGTACTGACAATTCAAAATACCCGTCAGAACTTCCACTCCAACCCCAATTGAAGTGAAACAATCCATTGCTGTCATAACCATCACAAACAAACTGGTGTCCTACATCTGTAGAACTTCCTGCATAAAGTATGGGACGTTGGGCATTTAACTCAGTCTTAAGCAAATTCTCCCATTCCGATTTTGAATAATAATCTCTTTTATAGCTTTGCAAGCTAGAATCATAACTAAAGTTTTTAATCAGAGCATTAGCCATATCAAGGATGTTTGCTGAACTTGATATATCGTAATTCATATTAACAGCCACTCCGGCATGATACATTAATGTGGCTACAGCTAAATTTTGGGCCGCAGTGCTTGAACTGTTATATGTTTCGGCCATATTTCCCCAATCATAGGTTGTTTTAGAAAAATCGACACTTAAAGGTTTGGCATATCCGTAAGGAGTATAGGTATTTGATCCTTTACCGCTCACAGGCCATTTATGATATCTCATTACTTGTGCCATGGCTGTAGCAACACATCCTGTAACAGTTCTTTCGGGTGATTGAATGCTGATAGTGGGGCAAAGGTTATTATATGGAGAACCCTGATCCCATTTGATTCCTCCTAAAAGTGGAGCAACAGAAGTTGCAAAAGTTGTCTGGCGGGTATTTATAGCAGGCGCATTCAATTGAACAGTAGAAGTTGTTACTGCTTCTGGCTGATCCATTAATGATTTCATCTCTTTTTGATAAAAACCAAGCCATGCCAAAAAGTTAGATGGCAAAGAGGCACTGTTAAAGTTCCCACTGTCAGAGTATCCAAGAATTTCTTTAGCACGATCATCACCCGAAACAATAACAAAGCCATTATCTTCTCCTTTATTGAATACGTAATAATAAACGTTTCCATTTAAAGAACGGGTTGCAATACTATCTGCACAAGTATAAGCTAACTTTAAAGCCGTACTTTCTGATGACACTCCCTTAGTTAAACTTTGGTATTTTTGAGAAAACGAACTTGCAATATTTAATGCCTCACTAGTTGTCCTTGATTTTGAAAATCCATTAGTAATAAAAAGGAATAGAAAAGTAATAAAGAACAGTGCTGAAATTTTGAAATTGTTCATTTTGTAGTTTAGTTATAATTGCATTAGTCTTGTATTCACTTGAGGGTGTAGAAGCATTCTGTCTGAATGCCCTATTGAAAGATTGGAATTACTATTTATTGTAATTTATTATCTTAATAAATGTCTGGAACTTTTTGATAAGAATCATTAGCTATACCCAATTTATTGGTATAAGCACGTGGCTTTGAATGTCCAGGTGGGATCAATATATATAAAGATAAGAGGAATAAAATGATTCTTCCCATAATAATCGTGTTGCGTCTGTTTTAAAACTATGTTTGCTTTAGTAATGCAACAAAATTAAGTATTAAATTCGGTATATCAGCGGGTTACATTAAGTGCTATTAGTAAAGAGGCATATAATAAATGGCAGAATATAATAAAAGATTGACTCTTTTTTAGATGAATTTATGCATTTTAATTTCCTGAAATCATTCCTGTAACTTGTATATAGAAAAAGAAAGAAGAGATTGTCTTTTGTCTGTGATATTTAAAGCAAAGTAAAGAAATAGGAATGAATGTTAAAACTTAAAATTTATAGATAATTTGCAAAAATTAAATATAATGGAGAAAGCCGGAGAATGCACTTTTCTTTTGCATCTCCGGCTCTATCTTATTAATAAAAATGCTATTACAGCGTTACGCCTGTTTTAAATATTGCAATTTCACGATAGTTTTTCTTCTCGTTATTTACTAATTCACCACTTGCTACTTTTATTATGTATTCAGTAAAACGTTCACAAGTTTTTTCCATTGGTTCATTCTCCAGGATAACACCAGCGTTGAAATCAATCCATCCCGGTTTGTTTTTAGCCAGGTTAGAGTTTGTTGAAATCTTCATGGTTGGAACAAAAGTACCAAACGGGGTTCCTCTACCAGTTGTGAAAAGAACCATATGACAACCAGATGATGCTAAAGTTGTTGCTGCCACTAAGTCATTTCCTGGAGCACTTAATAAATTAAGCCCTTTAATCTGAATTCGTTCGCCATACTTCATAACTCCCTTAACCACACTCTTTCCACATTTTTGTGTACATCCCAAAGATTTTTCTTCCAATGTAGAGATTCCTCCAGCTTTATTTCCCGGAGAAGGATTTTCATAAATAGGTTGCTCGTTACGAATAAAGTAATCTTTAAAATCATTGATTAAATGAACTGTTTGTTCAAAGAGCTCTTTGTTCTCACAACGATTCATTAGAATTGTTTCTGCTCCAAACATTTCCGGCACTTCAGTAAGTACGGACGTTCCTCCCTGAGCTATAAGGAAGTCAGAGAACATTCCAAGTAATGGGTTTGCTGTAATACCAGAAAATCCATCCGAACCACCACATTTTAAACCAACACGAAGTTCTGAAAGTGGAACATTAACGCGCACATCTTTACTAGCTTTAGCATAAAGATCACGTAAGATAGTCATTCCTTCTTCAAATTCATCGCCAACCTTTTGAGTTTCCATGA
>Ga0172378_10004896_pt1 | contig 12516 bp, 10 predicted proteins | sample GrowelOW332metaG_FD_119755 | JGI IMG/M metagenome (GOLD analysis project Ga0172378, IMG submission 119755) | Groundwater microbial communities from an aquifer near a municipal landfill in Southern Ontario, Canada - Pumphouse #3_1 metaG | ecosystem: Environmental > Aquatic > Deep subsurface >...
CCATTTCGTAAATACTCTTTATTTTCAGCACCAATTCTACCGCGAATATAACCTTCTAAAGTACGTCTTGCATCATCAGTTGCTGCAACATTAAATTTTGCACCACTACGGCCACCAACAAGTAAATATTGGATGGCATCTAGTAATGTTGATTTACCTGAACCATTTTCACCAGATAAAAGTGCATTATCATTAATAGCAATCGTTTGATTTGCAAATAAATGCCAATTGACTAATTTAATCTTCGTCAGTTTCTTCATCTGATGTCACCCCTTCCATATAGCCTTCATATTTATCAACAACTTCTTTAATTGTTTCATAATTAGTCACATATAGAATGGTTGGATATATTTTAATACGTGCATCATCATGAAGACCATGATCAATATAGTCTATGATATTATATCCTCTTAAAAAAGTTAACGCTGGTTTTAAACGATCTTTTGTGATACGTTTTTGATCTAAATAACCAATTCTTGTTAGTTCACTATGTATTTCATGTAAATATATTTCTACATTTTCATCAAGTGTTACATAATCTTTTTTATTTTGATATAAAATACGCAATGCTAAAATCATCACACTTTCTGTTTTACGTAATCTTAAATGATTAAATAATTGTTCGTTTTCAATATAGACAACTTCAGTATCTCTATGTATCACTAAATTAAAATCTGCAAGCGCAAAAAACGCTTCAAACACTTCTTTAAAAGCTAAGATAAAGCGATAATCATTCGTATCTCCAGGTTTCTTTTTCGTTATAAAGTTAACTTGTAAAAGTTTATTTACAATTCTAGAAACATTACTTTTTTCTGTTTCTTTTAATTGTTGATATGTATCATTTAATTGTATAATCGCTTGTTTTTTATTCATAGCTTTTCCCCTTAATCAAAAAGTTTTGGAATGTAACAAAATTATTTTTACATTCTTCACCAGTTAAAAGAACTTCATAATGCATACCAACAGATTTAGAATATAAGAAAATTAAAATAAGCTTAACATAATCTTCTTGTGTTTGTATCAAAATCTTTTTAGCTTCAATTGATTTTTCATTTACTAATAAAGCTTTAACATAGGCATCAATTTCTTTTTTACCAAAAATATTGTTTTTAAGCAAAGCTTTAATTTTTTGTTGCCTATACGCATCTGAAATAAAATTATCGTCAAAATCAACTTCTTCTATTTGCGTATCAATCCGCATTCTTCTTTGGTTATACAATGAATTTGTATCTAAGTTACTTGATTGTACAATATGAAATAATGTTGCATAATCAAAATCTTTTTCTTTAAGAACAATTTGAAATAATCTATTAAATATGCCTTCAATATCATCTGATTGATTGGTAAGAAATAATATCTTAGATGCTGCAGCAGTCACATACTGTTCATTTTTCTTATCAATAGATAATATTAAACTTTCTAATGCACTAAAACTATCAGATATATATCTCAATTTATCTTCAACATAAATAAACGCTTCATTATAATCATCATAGCGTTTACGATCCATTGTCTTTTTAGCTAAGCTATCCATAGTAACTTCATCATGAATAAGATTTGATGTAAACTCTAAAATGCCACGTTTATATCTAGATAAACTATCTGTTGTTTTTAAATTATAATATGCTGAATCAAAAAAGTTTTGTTTATATTCAATTAATAATTTTTCAAGTAATTCATGTAAATCATCTTTTGATCGTTTTTTAGTAATATCATGATAAAATCGATAAATATTTGCCTTGAGGGCTTTTAATTTCCGAATGATTTCATCAGTTTTTAAAGATGCTTGTTCTAAAATACCAACACCTTCTTCAACGGTAAATGAAGATAACAGCGTATAAACAGCATATATTTCACCGGTATATTCATTTTGAGTATTACTTTGAATACGAATCAATGTATCAATCATTTGAATTGAATAGTCAAAAAGGTTAAGTGATGTCTTATAATCACCTAACTCTTCTTCGCCTAACCATCCAGTTTTTTTTAATATATTAATCACGTGAACAGCTTTTTGTCTTGAAGTGTGAGTTGATTCGTCTTCTTCAATATCATCAAAGACTTCTTCTACTCTATCGTCAAAATAATCAATTAATTTTTGAACAATATATTCTCTATCCCCTTGAAAAGCATCTTCTATACTATCTACTGCATGATAAATTACCATAATGCAGTCAATATAAATTTCTTTATTTGGGGAGGCAAGGACACTAAAAAAATTATTGGGTAATCGATCGAATAATTGTGCCATGCATGACCTCCTAAATTGATATAAAAACATATAAAAATCCATAACTATTGTATCATGTTTAAGCCATATTTACTATTCAACCCTATATTTTTTATATAAAAATATATAAATTAATAAAAAAATAAACGATAAATATATATTTATCGTTCTACACACTTTTTGAACGGTTCTTTTTGCGTATGCAATTACTACCCGTACAATGTTCATTTATTTTATTTTCTAATGACAAATGAAGTGCATTTAAAATAGTTTCTTCATCTTGTAGCCCATTTAATTTTAACAGTTGATTAATCCTTAAAAATGGAAGTGATTCTACCCCTTTTAACTGTCCATTTTCTTTGTTTGAAATAACAGCATCACTATATTTTGAAGTGCATAATACATCATTAACTTCATCTTCAGGCAAACCAACATTTATTGCAAGTTGTCTTAATTCATGAATCTGAGATAAATTAATATGATCCTCATAAATCGCCTTAAATACAGCCTTATTAAAGCCATATGACAATTTCATCTTTTTAGCGAGATGAGCCATTTTATGAACATTATGAATTGGAAATAATTGAATTTCCATATTTGTCTTATTTAAAAAATCAATAACTTCATTTTTAGGTAACTGCTTATATTTAACAATAAAATCTACAAAGTTCAAAGATTCATCAAATTCATATGCATCAACCATTTCGAAACTTCTGTAGATGACAACATCTTCAGAAATTTCTTGTTTTTTAATCATTTGTTCAATGACTTTTTGCTGTAGATAACACTTCGGACATAAGTAATCCAAATAAAACTCAATTTTCATAATAAAACACCTTCTTTTGCTACAATCATATTCTAACAATATCCGGTGTTTTATTCAACATATTTACATTTAAATATTTTGTTCTATAACTTTTGTAATTAATGATTGAGGAAAGCCTTTTTGATATAATTTTACAAAGATTTTTTGCTTATCCTCATAAGATAATTCTTGACTTTTGATTTTAGCTCGCAATTTTAAAAAATACTTTTCAACAATTCGTATATCAACTTCTTCAATATCATTTTGACATAAAGCAATACTTTCATCAATCTTATTTGAATGAAAACCTAATCGCAATAAATCTGTTTTAATTTTAATTAGAATTTGTTTTTTAGATTTTTTACCATTAAGCAACCGTATTTTTTTCGGTATTAAATTTGAAAGTATATCTAATTCATTTATTTGCTGCATATAAGAATCAACAATTGCTTTTTCAACACCTTTTTTTATTAATTGTTGTTCTAAATATTTAGGTCCTTTTTGATCTTGATGTAATTGTACATATATTTTTGTATAAGCATCATCATCTAAATATCGTTTTTCATTAAATTCATAAACTAATTGTTTGGCAATTTTAATACTTGCTTCTTTATCAATTAAATAATCATAAAGTTCTTTTTTGGTTTGCATGCGTTTTAATCTTTGAAGTCCAAGTCGTTTATATCTTTCATATAAATTATCTTCAATAAGCTTATCATATTCATTTTTTTCAAATATTTGAAATAATTTTAAATGATGTTTTGTATAAATCATAGGTTCAAAGTCTATGATTTGATCATTATCAAATGTAACTTGATATTTAGTTTTAAACTTTTTTATTAATATAATTTTATTCATCATCTTCATTAATCATTGCTAATAATGCTTGTAACTGTGCATCATTATTCGCATCATTAGACATCACTTTAAAATCAGCATAAATATGTTGTGCTGTTTCTAAATTAATAGTTCCAGTTTGTGTTATACCTTTTTCTAATTGATAAAGTTTAACCAAATTTTCAGTTATTATGTCATAATACCCATCAGTTCTTAAATCATAATTATTTTCAAAATAAACATTTAAAAACTTTTGATAATCTACTAAAGTTGAATCAACCATATCATAACTTAACGTATACATAAACACTGGTAAATCTAATGTTAAAATACCTGACTGTACAATTTCAGTCACTGGAAGTGGCTCAGTCATGACGTTTTTGTCATCATCATAATTCCAAATACCTTCAGTATATGTTAAATAATAACTAACATTTCTAATATCATTTAAGTAGATTGAATTTTGATAAACACCTTTACCATAAGTTTGATGTCCATAAAGGGTATAACCATAACTATACATTGAAGCTGCTAGTACTTCACTTGCTGATGCACTATTTTCATTAACTAAAACTTTAATATCATAGGTCTTTTCTGTTGATAGGCCACCATAATATTCTATAACATCATCATTTTTATCAACTAAATTAAAGATTGAATGCGTTAAACTATATGGCAGTAATAATTGTGTAATACCTGGGTTTAAATTAGTTCCTTTATTATTTAATGCGGTAAGTGATCCACCCGGATTATCTCTTAAATCTAAAATAAGTGTTGAATTTTCATCGAGTAAAGTCGTTGTTTCTAATTGTCTTAATAAAGTATTAAATACATAATTTGTCCCAACAGTTACACCTTCAGAATATCCGTTAAATGAATCTATTTTAATATATCCAATATCATCATAACCTAAATCTAATGTATAAGTTGATGGTGTATCAATTTCATTGTATGTAAAACTTAATTGATAAATTTCGCCATAAACATTTTCAACAATGATAACTTGAGTCTCATCTAATTGTCCTTGTAAATATGTAAGTACATCATCTGTCGATTCTAAATCATCAAAATAAATGATTTCTTCATCTTCAACAACGCCCGTAATCAAATCATAAGGAAATAGGTTTAAGTATAAACTTGATGAGTCATTGACATCAATAACTCGTAAATTTAAGCCATCAAAATAAAAATCGATACCCATACCAACAAATGACTCTACTTTACTGCTAGTAATGTTTGAAGCAACGGCATTAATTTTTGTATATGGATCATTATTATTTTCAGCATAGCTGTCAACAACTGCATTCATCGATTTAATAAATGCATCATAAACATCATCAGAGTCAATTTCATAATAATAGTATTCATCAAAAGCTTTTGTTATATAATCAAATATTTCATCACTTTCAATAACCATTTTGCTTTCAACTAAATTTGATGAAAAGTAGCCAGCAAAAAAAGCTAAAATAACCGAAAATAAAAATAAAATACCTAATTTTTTCGTTTCCATACGGCATGCTCCCTACTAAAACCATTACCTAACGCTTCTTTTGTTCTAGTAACAAAAGTAAATGCTAAAGGATCGTTTTCTTTAATAATTTCTTTAAAAGTATATAATTGTAATCGATCTACTGTACAAATAATCATATCTTTATCTTCTCGACTAAAACCACCAACAACTTTTGAAATAGTTAGACCACGATCAAGTTTCTCATATATTTGTGCTTGAATAATATCAATTTTATCAGTTACAATAAATACCGTAAATCCTGACGTTCCTTCAATTGATAAATAATTAATAATTATACCTGATAGTAACATCGAACCAAATGCATAAAGTCCTAATTGAAAATTAACAAATAATGCAATAAGAATGATTGTCCCATCAATAATATAAACAGATAAATGAAAAGGAATTTTTAAATATTTACTAACTATTTTTTGAATAACATCAATACCCCCTGTTGTGGCATTATTTCTAATAACAACTGCAAGGCCAAAACCTACGGATAAACCACCAAATATAGCAGAAATCAATAAAGGTGATTCAGTCATATATTTCATTAAATAATTTGCGTCTATAGTCTTTTCTAAAATCCAAAGTACAACTGGTGATAGTAAAGTTGCATACACAGTTTTCATAAAAAACTCTTTACCTAAGACCACTAATCCAATAAATAATAAAACAATATTAGCAACAAATACAAATATTGTAACAGGAATAAAGTCTTTAAGTAAAATAGATATACCCATCACGCCACCAACAACTAAATTTTGTGGTAATAAGAAAAAATAGAAACCCACTGTTAAAATGACAACGCCTAAAGTGATTTCTAAAATTTCTCTTGTTCTTGCTTTATTCATGATTGTTACCATCTTTTAGATAAGCATTAATAAACCCATCTATATCCCCATCCATCACTTGTTCAATTTGACTTACTTCATAATTAGTTCTATGATCTTTTACCATTTGATATGGATGAAACACATAAGACCGTATTTGTGAACCCCAAGCAATATCCTTTTGTTCACCTTTAATATCTTTAAGTTTTTCTTCTTGTTTTCTTAATTGTTCAACTAACAATTTTGCTTTTAAAACACTCATTGCCGTTTCTTTGTTTTTAATTTGACTTCGTTCATTTTGACAAGTCACAACAATACCTGATGCTAGATGTGTGATTCTAACTGCAGAATCAGTCGTATTAACTGATTGTCCACCAGCACCCCCACTTCTATAAACATCAACTTTAATATCTTCATCTTTAATATCAATTTCTACATCATCTTCAAACTCTGGCATCACATCAAGTGAAGCAAAGGAAGTATGTCTTCTTGCATTAGAATCAAATGGTGAAATTCTAACCAAACGATGAACACCTTTTTCAGCTTTTAAATATCCAAAAGCATAGGGGCCCTTAATACGCATAATAACACTTTTAATGCCTGCTTCATCGCCTGCTTGATAATCAAGTACTTCAACTTTAAATTTTCTTCTTTGCGCAAATCTTGTATACATTCGATAAAGCATATCACACCAATCTTGTGCTTCAGTACCCCCAGCACCAGGATGTAACTCTAAGATTGCATCATGATCATCATAGGGTCCATTAAGAAGTATTTGAATTTCAAATGATTTAAGTGCTTTATTGAGTGTTTTAATATCTTCTTCTAACAATACCCATTCTTCCGTATCTTCTTCTGATATTTCAAACCAATCAACAAGTTGTTGATATTTATTTTTTAAATTATGATATTGATCAATTTTATCTTTAATAATTGTAGCATCTTTTGAAACTTTTTTGGCACGACTAGGATCACTCCAAAAATCAGGTTCTTGCATGAGTTCACTAAGAGATTGATATTTTTTTACAAGTGCTTCTAGATTTAATGCATTATTTAAATCTTCAATTCTTGATTCAAAAGACGTAATCATCTTATTTACATCATAGCGTTCCATCGTGACCTCCTAACGCCAAGGCATATTTCGTTGGCTTTTATTTCTTCTCACTTTTGGTTTTTTTGGTTTTGAACTTGCTGACATACCTTCATTTGTTTTGGTATTTTTCACAACTTCTTCACGTTCTGTATTATATCTAATTTGTGCACGTAGTGCATATCTTGTTACATCTTGATTAATATTGCTAATCATTTCATTAAATAGTCTTAATCCCTCTTTTTGATAGATAACAAGCGGATTTTGTTGAGCATATGATTGTAATCTAACACTTTGACGCAATTCATCCATCACATCAATATGTCTCATCCAAAAAGTATCAATTACTCGTAACATTACAACCTTTAAAAATTCGTTAAATATTTCAAGTGGCACTTCAGCTTTTTTACGGTCTAATTCTTTATTTGCTAATTCAACAATATATGATTGAAATGCATCTTGATTCAAAGTTTCTAAATATGCTTTATCAATTGTTCCCGGCATAAAAATCGGACCTTCAAAATGTTTAAATGCTGCATCATAATTGATAGTAAATTCATTTTTTCCTGTTTGATTAATAAAATTTGAAACTTGACTTATTAATACTTTTTCAACTGTTTGTCTAACTTGGTCTTCAATAGATTCTAAAGTTAAGACATCACGACGTTCTTTATATATAATTTCTCTTTGTTTTCTAATAACATCATCATATTTTAAGACTTGCTTACGTGAATCATAGTTATTACCTTCAATACGTTTTTGGGCATTAGAAACAAATTTAGAAAACATTTTAAATGATAAAGGTTGTCCTGTACCGTTCATACGGTCAATCGTTTGTAATCTGGTTTTAAATGATTCACCACCAAATCGAACCAAAAGTTCATCATCTGCTGATAAATAGAATCTTGAATATCCTGGATCACCTTGACGACCACTACGGCCTCTTAACTGATTATCAATTCTTCTAGATTCATGTCTTTCACTACCCAAAACTGCTAAACCACCAACGGCAACAACACCTTCGCCTAATTTAATATCTGTCCCACGTCCAGCCATATTGGTTGCAATCGTTACTGATCCCATATAACCTGCTTTTGCGACAATTTCAGCTTCTCTTTCATGATTCTTAGCATTTAAGACTTCATGAGGAATTCTTAAAAGATTTAATTTTTTAGATAATAACTCTGATGTTTCAACAGCAATTGTCCCAATTAAAAGTGGTTGTCCTATTTCATGTCGCTCTTGAATTTCTTTACATAATGCATCAAACTTATCTTCACTATTTACAAAAATATAATCAGGTTCATCTTTTCTAATAATTGGTCTGTTAGTTGGAATTTCAACAACATCCATATTATATATTTCTCTAAATTCTTCTTCTTCAGTTTTTGCAGTACCTGTCATACCTGATAATTTTTTATACATTCTAAAGAAATTTTGGTAAGTGATAGTTGCAACAGTTACTGTTTCTTGTTTTATGTTTACGCCTTCTTTAGCTTCCAAAGCTTGATGAAGACCTTCAGAAAATTGACGTCCTCTTAAAATACGACCGGTAAATTGATCGACAATTAAAACTTCACCATCTTGAACAACATATTCTTTATCTCTAAACATAATATAGTTTGAACGCAATGCGTTATTAATATGATGAACTAAAGTTACATATTTTAAATCATATAAATTATCAATTTGAAAAATCTTTTCTGCACGTTCAATGCCTTCTGGAGTTAATTCTATTGATTTTGATTCTACATCAATCTCAAAATCTTCATCGCGTAAAGATTTTGCAAATCGGTCAGCAGATTGGTATAAATTCATATTATTTTTGGAACCACCAGAAATAATTAATGGTGTTCTTGCTTCATCAATTAAAATGGAGTCAACTTCATCAATAATTGCATAACTTAAGCCACGTTGAGCAACCATATCTTTTGCATATAAAACCATATGGTCTCTTAAATAATCAAATCCTAATTCACTGTTTGTTGAATATAAAACATCACAATCATAAGCTTCACGTTTTTGTTCTTTAGTAAGCTCTCTTAAATTAAGACCTACAGTCAATCCTAAAAATCTAAAAAGATCACCAATATCGCCTTCAGCTTCACGTTTAGCTAAGTATTCATTAACTGTAACAATGTGAACACCCTCGCCATTAATTGCACTTAAATAAGCTGGCATAACAGCTGTTACTGTTTTACCTTCACCTGTTTTCATTTCCGCAATATTACCATTAAAAATTACATAAGCACCACAAACTTGAACAAAATATGGGAATAATCCTGTAACTCTTCTTGACGCTTCTCTAACTAAAGCAAATGCTTCAACCATGAGATCTTCAAGTGTTTCCCCATTTTTAAATCTTTCTTTAAATTCGTTTGTTTTATTTTTAATTTCTTCATCTGTAAGTTTTGCCATAGCTTCTTCAAGTTTAAATACTTCTTGAGCAACAACTTCGGCATTTTTATATACTTTTTTTCCTGGGTCAAATAGATTTTTAAACATATGTACACATCCTTTACATTCTCTATTATATTACTATAATGGAGCCATTTTTACAAGAAACTTATGCGCTTTATCTTATTTTTACACAATTTATATTATCTAATTTTATGAACTTATATCAAAAAAAATAGAATGCAAGCATTCTATTGTTTTTATTCTTTAATTTTTAGAAATCAAATTTTACATCTTGACGTTTTAATTCTTCTGATTCGAAGAAATCACGTTTTGTAAATTTTTTCCAATTTGCAATAACATTACTAGGAAAAACTACAACTTTTTGATTGTAAACTGAAACATTTGAATTATATACTCTACGCGCTGCTTGAAGGTTTTCTTCAACTTCGCTTGTTGAGTCTTGTAATTTAGCAACATTTGTTGATGCTTTTAAATCAGGATATTGTTCAACAACAACATTGATTGCTTCTAAACCTCTAGTCATTTGATTTGCAAATTCTTGTTTATCTTGAATACTTGCACTATGACCTGGTTGACGCATTGCAACAACTTGTGTTAATGTTTCTTTTTCATGTTTCATGTAACCTTTAGTTGCAGCAAACATTTTTGAAAGTAAATCATATCTTTTTGTTAATGCAACATCAATACTTGATTCAGATTCATCAATTTTAACTTGCATACGTCTAAATGCATTTATCGTTGATATCATCCAACTTACAATAATAAATACTAAAACTAAAACAATTATTACATATCCAATAGGTGGCATATTTTTTCTCCTTTATTCTTTATCTTCAGATCCGAAGATCACAAATAACACAACAATAACAACAATTAAAATAATAAGAATCAAAAGTAAACTCATAATCTTAATCTTGTTCTTTAAATTTTGGCCCATCCAATCTAAACTCATTGACAATAGCCGCAATTAATTCTATATCATCTAAAACAGGTTGTAGACTTTCTTCAGTCACTGGTGTTTTATAAGATACTTCTAAATAATCTTTACGATCATTAATACCAATATGTAATTCATTATCCATAAAACAATAAACAATTTGACCACGATGCATTTTTTCTAATTTTAATAGTTTTTCAATCATTGTGGATGTTATTTGATAAAATCCATATTCTTTTGTTGTTGTATAAATCGTAAACTTTTTATTAAACTCTAAACTTTCAGTATCCATTTTTTCATAACCATGTTTATTAAAGCCAAAACGTGATTCAATAATTTTTAAACCTTCTTTAAAATGACGATCAAAACGATATATAATCCAGCGTCCTTTAAAATAAGTTTCATATGTATAATAAGTGTGACCTTTAGAATCACGATGTTGAACACGTTCTTTTAAATCAAGATCACTCGTTTCAAAATGAATGCCTTTATAAGAAGCTCTAAAATAATCTTCAAAGTGAGAACGATCAGGTCTTTTAACTGTTTCTGTTTTTAAAATCTGATTTAATGCAATACCACTATTTTGATCATAATAAACATCTTCATAGGTATCTTTAAGTAACGTCGTTACAAGTTCGTTTTTTACTGTTTTATTATATGCACTAATATATGAAGAACCTTTACCTATAAAAATAAATCCTACAATAACTAAAACAAATCCAATAGCAACAACGACAAACTGATTAAATAAAAAACCGAGAATAATCACTAAAATAGCAGGAATTAAAAACATAAGTCCTTTATTGCGTTCTTTTTTAAACGATTCAACAGCTTTTAATCTTTTTTCTTCTATTGCTTCAAGTTGTTTCATTAGCATCACCTATCCTATTTTATAATAATTTCTTAAATATTTCAATCTTATCTAGTTTTTCCCATGTGAAATCTGTATTTGATTTTCCAAAATGACCATATTGTGTCGTTTTTCTATAAATAGGTTGATTTAAATCTAAAGTTTTAATAATACCTCTTGGTGTTAAATCAAAATTATTAACTACAGCGTCATATATCAATTCATAATTAACTTTTTCAGTACCAAATGTATTAATATTTATGCTCACAGGCTCAGCAATACCAATCGCATATGCTAATTGTATTTCACATGCATCGGCAATTTCGGATGCAACAATATTTTTGGCAATATATCTTGCCATATATGCTGCTGAACGATCAACTTTAGTTGCATCTTTTCCGGAAAACGCACCACCACCATGGCGTGCATATCCTCCATATGTATCAACAATAATTTTACGCCCAGTTAGTCCAGCATCACCATGTGGACCACCCATAACAAATCTTCCTGTTGGATTAATTTTAAACTGTGTTTTTGATAAGTCATAATCCTTAAACACTGGTTTAATAACATGTTCAATCATACTTTGATGTAAATCTTCTTGAATCCATTCTGGATCGTGTTGTGTTGATAAAACAATGGTGTGCACATAAGCAAATTTATGATTTTGATCATAAGCGATTGTTACTTGTGTTTTACCATCAGGACGAATACCTTCAACAATATGTTCTTTTCTAACATATGCAAGTCTTTCAGCTAAACGATGTGCTAAATAAATAGGTAATGGTAAATATGTTTTTGTATCACGGTTAGCATAACCAAACACAAAACCTTGATCGCCTGCACCTAATGATTTTTTATCATTTCTATTTACGCCTTGCGCAATATCTAATGATTGCTTTTTAATTCTTACATCAATTTTAACTTCATCAGCATTATAACCATAAGCTTCTTTGGTATAGCCTATCTCTTTAATTGCGGTTCTAACTATATGTTCATAGTC
>Ga0172378_10004900_pt1 | contig 12510 bp, 9 predicted proteins | sample GrowelOW332metaG_FD_119755 | JGI IMG/M metagenome (GOLD analysis project Ga0172378, IMG submission 119755) | Groundwater microbial communities from an aquifer near a municipal landfill in Southern Ontario, Canada - Pumphouse #3_1 metaG | ecosystem: Environmental > Aquatic > Deep subsurface >...
CCTGTCTCTATTGGACAGGTAATCATTAAAAATGTACTCAGTCTAGAACGGGATGTCATTGCAACAAAACAGGTTCAACGAACTTGAGAATATTTTGATCTAATCTTAAATACATTATTTTAAACTTATTTATTTGTTAGCCGTCCAAAATTCCTATATAATATATCTTATCAAATTTTTGGAGGTTATCATGGATCCAATCGCCTTTCAGTTAGGTTCATTTACTATTCATTGGTATGGAATTTTTATTGCACTCGCTTTTAGTTTAGGGATTTTATTGGCAAATTATCATGCCCCTTTACGCAATGTAGATCCGGATAAACTTTCTAATCTACTGCTTATGGTTATTCCCGCAGCTCTGATAGGAGCAAGAATTTATTATGTTATTTTTAGTTGGAATTTTTACACCCAAAACCCTTCAGAAATTTTGGCAATCTGGCATGGTGGCTTAGCCATCCACGGAGGAATCATAGGCGGATTTTTAGCAGGTTATTGGTATGTACGTAGAGAAAAAGATTTAGCAGTATGGCCAGTTGCAGACGTCATAGCACCTAGCCTCATTCTCGGACAAGCAATCGGTAGATGGGGAAATTTCTTTAATCAGGAAGCCCATGGTGGACCAGTTTCCTCTGAATTTATAAGCAAATTTCCTTCTTTTATTCAACAGGGTATGTATATTGATGGTCAATATTTCCATCCAACTTTTTTATATGAATCCTTATGTAACGGAATAATCTTTATCTTTTTACTGTGGCTGATCAGAAGAAAGTTTTTACCTGAAGGTACTGTCACTCTTTCTTACTTGATTCTATATTCCATTGGTCGTTTTTTCATTGAAGGATTAAGGACTGACAGCCTGATGCTTGGACCCTTTAGAGTCGCACAACTAGTAAGTCTTGTAGGAATATTTTTAGGTAGTACGCTTTTATATTTTCTTTTTAAAAGGAAATATAAAAAAACAATATAATTGTTATTTATGTTTTATTAGCAGTCAATCCAGCCTACTCTGTTGCACTATTTAACAGAATAGGCTGGATTGTTTTTCGTAGTAATACTAATTTGCTATACTATTACATCTTCATTTGTTTTAAGTATTTTTAGGAATTCTCCTTCTGATATAGGTTTACTAATTAAATAACCCTGAACCTTATGACACTTATTCTCTCTTAAAAAATTTAACTGGTTAACCTTTTCTACGCCTTCTGCTATTACTTCTATTTCAAGCATTTTTGCAAGATTTATTATTGCTTTGGAAATATTTTCATTTTTGTAATTATTATCAGTTCCCAATTTTTGGATAAAAGTTTTATCTATTTTAAGATAATCAATAGCAAGATTTGCCAGGTAATTTAAAGATGAATAGCCAGTTCCAAAATCATCAATACTTATTTTTATCCCAATAGCTTTTAACTTATTAATTGTTTTTATTGTATAATCACAATTTTTCATAACTATAGTTTCGTTAATTTCAAGTGTAAGCCATCTTGGGTCCAGTTTTGTTTCATTCAAAATAGTTATAACTGTATCTACAAAATCTAGCTGATAAAATTGAACAGCAGATACATTTACCGATACTTGTAATGGGAGATAACCGCACTCCTGCCATCTTTTGTTTTGAGCACAGGCATTTTTAAGAACCCATTTCCCTATAGGAACAATTAATCCCGTCTCCTCAGCCAAGGGAATAAATTCATTAGGCATAATTTTACCTTTTGGTGAAAACCACCGCAGCAATGCTTCTACCCCAAAATACTCTCCAGTTTCCATATCATACTGAGGTTGATAATACAATTCTAATTCAGAATTTTTTACAGCATTATTAAGCATTCCGATCATGGAAAAATCATTAAATGGTTTTATATCTTCTTTGGATTCGAAAACATGGTATCTGTTACCACCATTTTTTTTAGCTGAATACATCGCGATATCTGCATTTTTTATTAGAGAATTCGCATCTCCACAATGCTCGGGAAATATTGCAATTCCTATACTTAAACTTATATACAGCTCAGATTTATCAATAATAAATCTTTCTGAACAAGCTTGAATCAATTTATATGCCGTATTATTTATTTCATCTTCATTTACTACATCATTAAGTATAATAGCAAATTCGTCTCCACCATATCTGGCCACGATATCCTTACAAGACAATTCTTTTTGAATACGTTTGGCAACCTTTATTAAAAGCTGATCTCCAACATCGTGCCCAAAATTATCATTAACAAATTTAAACCTGTCTATATCCATAAACATAACTGCGGTATAGTTCTTGTCTTTTCTTATTATTGATTGGTTTAAATGTTTATAAAAAGAATTTCTATTCGGTAATTTCGTCAAATTATCATGCGCAGACATATAGATTAGGTCATTTGTTAGTTTGTTTTTTTCAGTTATATCGCTAAATACTAAATTTAATCCTATAACATTTCCTTTTCTATCTTTAATTTCAGAGACAGAATCTTCAATGAAAAACTTTTGTCCATTTTTACTCTCAAGGACATAATTATTTTTCAAATCTTCATTTTTCCTCTTATGCAAGCAATTCTCCACACATTCACCATTATCTACATTTTCAATTTTATAAACTTTAGAAACATGTTTATCTTTTGCTTCTTCTAATCTCCAACCAGTTTTTTGTTCTGCAGCAGAATTCATATAATAAATATTGCCTTCTATATCTGTAGATATCATTCCATCACTTATTGCATTAAGTATTTCTATAGCTCTTTCTTTTTCAATAAATAGCTGTTCTTGCACATTTTTATATTTAGTTAAATCATGATATATCGCTACAATTTCTCCTGAAGATAATTTATACACATAATTATCTCTCCAGCCTGAAATTCTATTGTCCTTATAAAATACACCTTGAAATACTTCATCTTTACCAGAATGATAGACTCTTTCAAAAACATCCAGCAACCCCATTGTTTTAATTCCTGGAAAGGCTTCAGTCACAGTTTTACCTTTTACTTTTTCTTTATCTATCCTTTCAATTTTTTCTACTGCCTTATTAATATCTTTTATAGTAAATTCATCGAATTCATTCACAGTGTAAATAGCAACACCATCGTTCATCCGTTCAAACATTTCATGGTATCTTTCTTCACTCTGTCTTAAATCTTCTTCCATTTCTTTTCGCGCACTGATATCCCTTATTACACTTAAAAGTAAAGGACCATCCTCAAAGTTTTCCCCTCTAGAACTCACTTCTACAGGAAACAAAGACCCATCTTTTCTGCGATGATATGCTTCAAAAAGCACACCTTTTTCCAGTGCAACTTCCATTTGATTGAAAACATAACTCGAATTTTCAGGTCTTAATTCATAAATATTCATAGTTTGCAATTCTTCAATTGTATAGCCATAAGCTTTTTCTGCTGCCTTATTTGCTGCAATAATTTTTCCGTCCAACTGAATAAATAAAAATATATCTCTTGAATATTGAGAAAGAAGTCTAAACTTATTTAACTTTTGTTCTGAATTATGTTGGTTAAGAATCATCGAAATTTGATTGCAGTAAAAATGAATCATAAACTTTTGATTTTCGTTATATTCATCAATATCTTTCCCATAAATGCCCAATGCACCTATAACACTTTTTTCAAACAAGATAGGAATAGCAGCCGACATATTAACATTTACTTCTTTTAATATAGAAAGCCATGATAATGAAACCTGCTTCTCTCCTCTTAAATCTTGACATTGAATAACCCCTGTTCTTATGGCCTGTCCCATAACTCCCAAGGCAAAAGGACTATCATCCCACCGAATATTTTCTATATCAAGATATTTAGCAGCGTCTCCTGTTTTACAATAACAATTTACTGATCCATCCGATTTCTTTAGACCCAACCATACACAGGGACAATCCAAATTTTCTTCCAATTGTTCGCAAATAAACTGAATTAAATTGTACATGTATTGTTGTGAATTCAATTTATTTGTCCCACTCTCACTTAAATTAAAGTTTTCACATGTTTTTTTTACCATGTCTTTTACCTACTTTTCATTTATAAAAGAATAAAAAGTTATGAATAAATATCCTTAAAAGTTCTATTAACAACTTCTAAAAGCTTTTCTTTCAGAGTAAATTGATAATCAAAGGTTTTCCATTTGAACACATACCACCATATTACACTTTGTAATAAATCCACTAAATCTTCGGTCTCAATATCCTTACTAATTTCTTCGTTTTTCTTAGCTAAATCACAATAGCTTATCAAATATTCACTTCTATTTGATAATATTTTCTGCATTTTATCTCTGGTATTCTCTTCATATTTATATAAATCATAAGAAAACATTACTGTACATATTTGAGGATAGTTTTCATAATACTCTGCATATGATTTTACATAAAAATTAATACCTTCCTTAAAACTCATACCATTTTTATCTATCGTATCTGAAATATAATTGTCAAATTCCGCATATTTATCAAGTATATTCATAATAATATCTTTTTTCCCTGTGTATTGCCTATAGACAGCAGGCTCTGAAATACCCTCTCGCTTTGCTATTTCCCTAGTAGTTAAGCCATGAGTACCATATTTATCTAGTATATCTATTGCATCAATTAAAATTTTGTCTTTTCTTTTTAAAAAATCCATAGTTATCACCTCTTTTAATATTAATGTACTAACTATTTACTGTTAGTTAGTTAGTTAGTTAGTTAGTTAGTTAGTATATACTAACTAACTCATATGCATAATTTACCATATTTCCGTTTTAATTTCAAGTAAAAATACTGCTATAAAAGCAGTATTTTTGAAATATTTTTATTTTAAACTATTTACAAATTATTCTTGTGTGAATTCTTATATCACTAACCATTTTTTTAGTAGATTCTTAAGACTATCTAAACTTACTGGCTTAGATATATAATCATCCATACCTACTTCCATACATTTTTCTTTATCACCTTTAATTGCATGTGCTGTCATAGCAACTATAGGGGTATGAACTCCTAAATACTTTTCTATATATCGTATCTTCGTTGCAGCCGTAAAACCATCAATTACAGGCATACTAATATCCATAAGTATTAACTTAAATGATTCATTTTTCACTTTATCAATTGCTTCCTGTCCATTTACAACTACTGACACTTCCAACCTAAATTTATTAAGCATAAGCTGAATAACCTTTTGGTTAATTTCATCATCTTCAACTACTAATATTTTACCCTTAATTTTGTTAATGTCTTTTTGTTCATTACTCACTATTTTATTAGGAATAGTATTTTCTTCTCTTCTAAACAAAGAAGTAAAATAAAAACTACTTCCTTTTTCTTCTTCACTTTCCACCCATATTTGACCACCCAACGTCTCTACTAATTTCTTAGCTATAGCCAGACCAAGACCTGAACCCTTGAACTTTTTGGTATATGAGCTGTCCACCTGAGTAAAACTTTCAAATAAAATACCTATCTTATCAGCGGCTATACCTATCCCTGTATCCACTACGGAAAATTGCAATTCTATACATTTTTCATTTGACTTAACCAACATAACCTCAACAGAAATTGTCCCTTTCTCTGTAAACTTTACAGCATTACCAACAAGATTGGATAATATTTGTCTAAGTCTCATAGAATCTCCTATAAGATTCATCGGAACTAAACTATCAATTACAATATTTATCTTAACACCTTTTTGCTTAGCCGCTGCGTTAAATAATTCAACTATATCAAAAATTTCCTTTTTAAAATCAAAAAGATTATTTTTAACTTCAACTTTTTCTGCTTCAAGCTTGGTATAATCCAAAATATCATTTAACAATCTTATCAAAGAATCTGACGACAGCCTAACAATATTCAGATATTCTTTCTGTTCATCAGTTACATCTGTTGACAAAGCCAAATCAATCATCCCAGATATTCCATTCATCGGCGTTCTAATCTCATGACTCATATTGGCCAAAAACTGACTTTTGGCTATATTTGCTCGTTCGGCCATTTCTTTAGCCTTTATTAAAGATTCTTCTATCAACTTTATCTTTGTAATATCAGAACAGATTCCTGCTTTGTTTTTCCATCCACCATCTTGTTCTATAATAGGTGAAGTTCTTGCCCAAATCCATTTAATAGTTCCATCTTTTTTTACTATCCTAATTTGAATGTTTAAATTTCCACACTTAACATATTCCTCACTTTTAACAGCCTTATAAAACTCATCCCTATCATCAGGATATATACTATTATAAAAGATATCACTATTTTCATATAACTCCTCACTTGTAAATCCCCATATTTCTTTAAACCCAGGGCTAATATAAAGGGGTTTACTATTCTTAGGAAGCAAACAAAAAATCTCATCAATATTATTAGCAATCTGTCTGAATTTCTCTTCACTCTTTTGCAAATCACTTAATACTTTTATATACTCTGACATATCTTTACCCTGGACTAACACTGAAGAAACTTGGTTGTTTTCATTAAATTCCGGTATAAATGTCCAATTAAATATTTTTTTATTACTATTTATCTCATGCTCCACCTCTATATTGCTCAATAAACTTGATTCAAATGTTTTTTTAATACTTTTTTCGAAAATTCGTGAAGTTTCCTTAGATGAGAAAATATCATCAATATTCCCATTATTTAATTGTCCCCAAGAAGCATCTGTTATTTTATAAATTGCAGGATTCACATACAATATGTTGAAAATTTGATCAAATCTTATCACGATATCATCTAAATTTTCTGAAAGTGCTCTATATTTTGCTTCACTTTCTTTTAGCCCTATTTCAGCTAATTTTCTGTTTGTCACTTCTCTAACTATCCCAATTAATCTGGTTATTTTACCATTTTCATCTTTGCTCTCTGCAATACCATTATCATTAATCCAAATATATTTATTAGTTTTTGTCCATAATCTGTATTCGCATTTGTAAGAAGGAGTTTTACCCTGGATATGCTCATTTGTTGCTTCAAGAAAATCATTTAAATCTTCCTTATGAATTAATTTTTTATAATCTTTGAACGCAATAATATTATCGTTTTGTGTACACCCAAGTATTTTACAGAAATTAGGATTAATGTAAATATTGTTATTTTCTAAATCCCAATCCCATACTCCATCTCCTGTCCCAGCTAGTACAAAACGCATTCTTTCCTCATCAGTTCTTATATTTTTTTCCATATTAACTAAATTCGCTTGATAATTAAAGGTAAATAAATCTGAAATCTCCCTGTCTTCTCTACATTGTCTAAGATAATCTTTTTGATCTTTAACAAAATAATTATTATTCAATATGACTTTCTGAGAACTTATCACATTTTTATGGGCCTTAATAACATCTTTAAGTATTATATCAGGGTAAAAATCACGATTATAAACACATAAATATTGCTGTTTTTCATAAATAGGCAATATTTCTAAATTCATTCTTATTTCATACTCTACCAATTTTTCAAGAGTACTATATTTACCATCAAGAGCAAATGTAGCTTCTCCCATAACTCTCATGCCATTAAATACTTCTTTTTCACATGACTCAATACAACTTTTCCAATGGCTTAATGTATTATCCGGATTAAACTCATGTGCCCCTCTATATGTATTTTTAATGCTTGATACATTTAGTTGCCCTTTATTAATATATTCACAACAATCTATACCCTCCTGAAATAAATCATCGAAAAACATATCCTCAGCATACTCATCCAAAATGCAAAAAACCAATTCATCATTTAATAAACCATATTTCACATAACTTATAGCTATTTTTCTGTAAAAATCCAAAGCATCATACAATAAACAGCTATGATTTCCAAAACAAAGTTGCTGTATATTTTTTCCCAACAATTTATCCCCCCCTATATTCCCATCTTTATATTTTCTCCAAAAATTATAAAAATCCTGCAAAAATAGACAAATTTTCCATTTAACTATTTTGAGTAATAAAAAATCCGCTAAAAGCGGATTAAACTAATGATTCTATTGATTTTTTGATTATCTCTGATTTAATCGGTTTCCACAAATATTCATTACAACCTTCTTGATAGCATTTCTTTATTATTTCATCATCATTTAAAGCACTAGTCATAATAATGATAGACTTTTGTGATACTTTCATTTTTTTCTCTGTTTCTCTAATAACTGATAAAGCTTTAATACCATCAACTTTAGGAAGCATGATATCTATGCAAATCAAATCAAATATTTTATTAGCTTTCAATGCATTATTAAACACTTTTAACATTTCTAAACCATCAACAACAGAAAAACAGTCACCATACTGAGAAAGTAATATTTCTAAAAATCTTCTGCTAGCAAAGTCATCCTCAGCTATTAAAATTCTCATATAATTATATCTTCCTTAGTTATTTTGTTTGTTTGTTAACCATAATTATAACTATTTCTATTATTGTATCACAAAATATATTAACATAATATATTATAGAACTAAATATATTATGTTATTGTATTTAGTTCTATTTTTCTTAAACAATCTATCAGCTTATTATCTTCAATTACATTTTATAATTCTTTTTTCATTCTAGCCTTTTCCTCATACATTGCAGTATCAGCTTCTTGTAAAAGATCATTCAAATTAAAAGGAACCCCTCTGCTAATTGAGTATCCTACAGAAATACTCAAAACTATTCCCAAATCCTTCAATTGACCTTCTATACTTATCTTTTCAGCCATGGCGCTAATTCTTCTTGTGAAAACATCCGCGATTTTTTGATCTCCATTGGGAATCAAGACAGCAAATTCATCTCCACCAATTCGTGCCACAATATCCAATTCCCGAAAACAACCTTTCAAAGTATTTGCAGTTTCTGCAATTAGAATATCTCCAGCAGCATGTCCAAAACTATCATTGACTTTTTTTAAGCCATTTACATCACACATTATCACACAAACTGAAAGAAGTTTTTGATCGTTTTGGAACTCCTGTACTTTCCTTTCAAAATACAATCGATTAAATAATCCTGTCAAAGCATCATGAGTACTAAGATAATTAAGTTCTTCTTGCTGTGATTTTATATTATCAAACTTTCTAGCATTCGATATAGCCAGTGAGCAAACATTTACAATATTAAGCGTAAAATTCAAATACCTATCTCTATATTGTGGAAGAATAAAATCCTCAAGTATAATAACACCCAATGTTTCCTCCTGAAAACTAATACGAACCAGAAATCCATCACCTTTTGGAGTATATATATACTTTTTTTTATCCTTAATAAATTCTTTAACTTGTTCATCCAAATCTTCATTATCTTTATCAAAACAAGATACATATTCGATTTTCTGTGGTGCAAACAACATTCTAAAAAAATTAACTACTTTATCAATAATTTCTTTTTCTTCTACTAAAGAAGTCAATGTACTCATTAACTCACATACTACTGAAAAATCAGCATTTTGTTTTTGCTGTTCCAATAATGAATTCTTTGATTTTACTAACTCCAGCTTTAGACGCTCTTCATTAACTACCTTAGCAACATATAATTCTAAATAATCCAACTCTACCTGTTCAATTATATAGGGTAATCCAACAAATTCAGAAAACCGTTCAAGATAATTTTTACTTTCAGAATCCAGTCCAGAATCAAGAAAAACTATTTTTTTTGTACATTCTCCAAAGAATTTTCTAGCCACTTCTTGATTAAATCCCATAATATCAATATTATTTTTCCATCTCTTCAGCCAGCAAACTGTAACTATATATGCACCCTGCTGAATATAGCCATCAATAGATTTTTTGTCCATAAACAGATTAAAGCAACGTTGAATTTTATGAACCCTATCTTCAGGCTCGGCTGGAAAATCCTTAAACACATTACAATCTTCACAACAAATTATAATACTGTTATCCAAATTATCTACCTGGCTATCCAGCCACTCTTTCAGTCGATATTCTTTACTTCCTAAAATACAACCTAAAGATGGAAATGTCACTAATTCAACATCTGAATAATCACCACTATTTAGAACAGCCTGAAATTCGTATTTATAATTTTCACAAACGACCAATCTTATTTTTTCCATATTATTTATCCACCCACTGTAAGGGATATCTACCCCATTTATGTACTGCTTCAGAAATTCTCAGTAATACATCTTCTGGAACCTGCCAAGGTATTTCTCCATGATTATCAGAAAGTATAAATCCTCCACCCTTACCGGCTAACGCAATGGTCTCTTTTACTTTTGTCTCAGTTTCCTTTGCATTCCAATGTCTCATTTCAATTCCATTGAAATTACCTAACACTGTCAATTTGTTATAACAACCTTTTTTTATATCCCCAATATTCTCCTCAGCACTTACCCCAACAATATTTGTTCCAGTATTAAATAAATCATCCAATATGCCTATAGCCCTTCCAGAAGCCAGATGTGTTGCGGTAGGTCCTTTTATACTGCTAATCGTTCTTTTAGCGGTGTGAAAACCTGTTTTAAGATACAACTCTCTAGGTATCATCATAGGAGAAGCAAAGGGATCAAAATAGCATATAGCAGTTGCTCCTGCATCAAGTTGAGCATTAGCCCACTCTATACAAAATTTTTCATTTATCTGCATCAATTTTTGGAAATACACTTTATCAAAATAAAGAAGGTTAAGATATTTTTCAAAGCCAAGCTGCATCACTGGAAGAGAAAATGGAGACATAACCACACCTATAATAGGAACTTTATCTCCCACATTTTTCTTTAACAATTCCGTAGCTTTTAATACATTTTTTAATACTAGGCTTTTTCTTACTTCAGGTACTTGAATCCTATCTATATCTTCATTTTTTTTAATTATTGGTGTTCCAGAATTGGGAGGTCCATCATCAAAATATATTACCTCTCCCCCCCAAGCTTCTACTTCGATCGGCGCATAGAAAAAAGTATATATACAATCATGCCTATACTTTTCTCTCATTTTTAATTGACCTTCCACAACATTTTCAGCTTTAGAAAAATATTCTTTTATAGAAATATTAAATTCTTTAGCACCATACATTGACAGGCACAAGAAAAACGGTACTCTATCGGGCTCTTTAAATCCCAGAGTAGTTAAAACTCTTTCCATTGAAGTCATTTCTATTTTATTAGCCAATAGAATCAACCACCTTTTTTATAACACCTATCGTTTCAGCAGCTGTAACAGCAGCCCCATCAGCGTCGACATCTTTACATAACTGATAATCCAGCCTAAAAGGCGCCCCCCCAACAATAACTTTTGTCGGTGCACCTAAATCATTTAACTTCTTTTTAAGATCCTTGACTTTCAAGGCTGAAGAAAGCATCAATGTTGAAATAAGCATAATTTGTATCTTATCTCTTACTACCCTTTCAACGATATCATCAACCATAAGGCCATGTCCATAATCGATCAGTTCATAACCACTAGCCCTTACCACAGAGCAAACAATTCTTTTTCCAAGTAAATGATGATCCTCCAAAACAGCTATAGCCATCCTAGGCTGGTTTTTTCTTTTTTGTGATTGAGGAAGAAGTAATTGATCAACCAATTCTTCACATATAACTCCACTCATATATACCTGTGACAACGATACCCTGCCTTCTTCCCATTCAGAACCAATTTCATCAAGAGTTCTAACTACAAGCCCTTCTATAACTTCCATTGTATTTTCTGCTTCTTCAACACATTGAGCAAGTATCTTCTCAGCTTCTAATCTATTAATTGAATATAAGGCCTGTTTAAAATCAATAATCCTATTCATTAACATCAATCGTCCTTCTGCGTGTTTTTACACACTTTATTAAATTAATCCCATCAATATTAAGAAGAGGCTTATGGAAATTAAGCCACCCATCGTCACCAAAAAACGTCTCTTAACCAATGAAAAATAACACCTTGGCAAATGGGATAATTTTTTATTAAACCATAACATGATTACTTCATGATTCTTATATAGTAGATAAAGTAACACACAAAAAATAATTACCAAAATCGCAAACAACAAAGCATAATGATGGATCATTGGCAATAGAGTTTTCCACCTGCTACCTAAAATTCGTCCAAGCATTATAAATGGTGTTGTCCAAAGAATTGCTCCTAGATAAGAATAAAGAGCAAATTCTCTATATTTCACTTTGCTCATTCCAGCAATATATCCTGAAAGATGACGAACACCAGGAATAAAATATCCCACTGTTAAAAGCTTTCCTCCATGCAGTTGATACCAACTAAACACTTTTTTTATTCGACTTCCCCCAGCATATTTTTTAAGGTTTATTAATATTTTATGCTGAAAAAATAGCCCAAGTAAATATGCTATTGTTATCCCTGATACACACCCAGTAGTCGCAAATAGAATTGCAATAACTGGGTTCAATTGACCTCTAAAAGAAAGAAATCCAACAAAAGTCAAAATAAATTCAACTGGGATTGGAATCCCTAAAATTGTGATCGCCATAATCATAAATAATCCAACATATCCATATTGGATAATAATATTGATAAGAAATTGTGAAGTCATAATTACTCCTCAAAATAATAATCAAAATTGAAATAAATATAACCCTAAACATTGGA